>OCAH01000148.1_pt1 | contig 33826 bp, 26 predicted proteins | sample 1477131 | NCBI WGS metagenome assembly OCAH01 (sample SAMEA2580291, study PRJEB22360) | human gut metagenome | biome: human gut; feature: human-associated habitat; material: faeces | place: Denmark | collected 2008/2010
AGGTCATCCTGGGCGGGGGGGCGGAGCCGGCCGAGGGCGGTCAGAGGATACCGAGCTCAAGCCGACGGTATTCGCGCTGGATCGCCCGCGTCACCGGCCCGATTCCATAGCCCGCATCCCCCAGCTCGACGACCGGGCGCACGCCCATCAGGGCGTTGGTGGCGAAGACCTCATCCCAGCTGTCCAGCGAATCCTGTCGGAAGGTCCCCTGCTCGGCCTCGTATCGTTCGCACAGCCACGCCCGCACGGTGCCGGGTAGCAGCCCGCATCGCTCGTCCGGCGTGTACAGCCGCCCGTCGCGCACGAAGAACAGGTTCGCGTTGGTGGTCTCGCAGATGTCGCCGCGCGTGTTGAGGTACACGGCGGAATCGAAGCCGAGCCGCCGAGCCGAACGCGATTCGAGTATGTTGTCGCCCTGATTCAGCGTCTTGTGCGCCGTGAGCGGCGAACACTCGTTGCGCCAGGCGCGGCACCAGCCAAGCCTGAGACCGCGGTCCTGCGCCCAATCCGCATACGGGTTCGGCCGATGCGTGACGATGACGTTCGCGGACGACACCATGAGCTTGACCGCGAACGACCGATCGTCAGGCAATTCTGCCGCGTCGAGATGTTCGGCGATATGAGCCCGCAGCGTATCATCGTCCGGCGCGTCGATATCCAATGCCCGCGCTCCGCGCCGAAGCCGGTCGAGATGACGGTCGAGCATGACGAGTCGCCCGCCGGTCAGGTTGATGGTCTCGAATACGCCGAGGCCGAACTGGTATCCCTCATCCAGAGCGAATGTGACGGCCGTGCCTTCGCCGCCAGGCGTGCCATTGCTATTAGTCATGCCATTGTCCTTGTCTTCCGTCATGCACGTCACTGTCCGACACGTCACAGTCCAGCGCGTCGAGCAGCGCCTGTGCTTTCTGCATGGCCTCGTCGTATTCAGCGTCCGGGTCGGATTCGATGGTGATGCCGCCGCCCGCGCCGATCCGGTACAGGCCCGCCTTGTCACATCGCCCGACGTGCGTCGCGCAGCGGATCAGAATGCTCAGATCGCAGTCGCCATCGGCGGTGATGTAGCCGAGAGAGCCGGTATACACGCCGCGAGGCGACCGTTCATACCGGTCGATGAGTTGCATGACGCGGCGCTTGGGAGCCCCCGTGATCGATCCGCCCGGCGACATGACGGCAAGCAGTTCGGGCAGATCGCGGGCATCGGGCAATTCGGCCTCGACGGTGGACACCAGATGGAACACGTGCGGGTGGGTCTCCAGTTCGGCGAACCCCGTGACCTGCACGGTTCCGGGAATCGCCGCGCGGCTCAGATCATTGCGTTCGAGGTCGGTGACCATGAGCAGCTCATCATGGTCCTTGCCGGATTGCTCAAGGGCGGCGCGGTTGGCCGCGTCCGCCTGCACGGTGAGGCCACGTGGCCGCGTTCCTTTGATGGGGCGGGTGACGACATGGCCGCTGCGGCATTCGAGGAACCGTTCCGGCGACGAGCTGACGATCTGCCATCCGCCGCCGTTGACATACGCGGAGAACGGCGCGGGATTGTCGTCGTTCAGACGCAGGAACATGTCCAGGGGCGTCACGGGACTGGTGACGTCGAGACGCAACGAGTAGTTCACTACGTAGGCTTCGCCGTCGTGCATGTGCGATTTGAGTCGTTCCACGGCCTCGCAGTATGAGGCGCGATCGTGGTCGCAGCGCCATGCGCCGCGGTGGGAGGCTGAGGTGTGCGGGGAGTCTGGATAACCATCCTCAGTCGCTTCGCGACAGCCCCCGCCAGCGGGAACGGACTGGCAGACGGATCGTATGGCGGCGATGTTCCGGGCGCTGTTCGGGTGGCGATGATGGCTGAGCAGGGTCAGCGAGCGCCGCTGCCGGTCTTCGATGAGGATGTCGTCGAAACTCCACCATGCGGCGTCCGGCGGCGTCTTTCGCTCTGCCGCCTGCTGGCCGCCGTCGAACCGGGATCGCGCGCCTTCCCGGCGTCGGCCGTCATCATATGACATGAATCCGAGCACGCCGGGCTCGTCACGCAGCCGGTCGTGCAGCAGCATGAGCGCGTCTTGGCCGGGGAGCAGCCGGTCCCGCCAGACATCGTCGTCTCCGCAGACGGCGAGGGTGCCTTCCATCACGTCATCGCCGTATTGCATGAGCCGATGGTAGGCGTGCAGTCCGAGCACCGAATACCGTCCGCCCCGCCCCGAGTGCAGGAGCGCCAGGGCCTGGCCATTGTCGAAATGCCGGATCAGCGAAGTCAGGGGATGGTACGGCAGCCGGATCATGCCGTTCCGCTCCCCGATGCCTCCGGGCATGCCTTCGAACGGGGATCCGGAGCCCATCATGCCTTCCTCGGTTGCGGCTTCCATGCGAAGTCGTGCAGCAGGTCGCTCACCCAGTCCATGACCTGATCGCCCGGCATCGGTTTGCCGCCGAGCGTGCCCGCGAACGGCGCGGGGATCAGGTATGTGTGTGTGACCGGCCGGTATTGCGCCCCGCGGTAGATGCGGTTGATGCGCATCTGCATCGATTCGGGCGGATCGATCTTGCCGACGCGCACGTTCTTGCCCTGCGCGACGATCTCCGATATGCCGAGTTCCCGCGCCTTCATGCGCAGGCGGGCCACGCCGAACAGCGTCTCGAACTCCTCCGGCAGTTTGCCGTAGCGATCCGTGAGTTCGTCGGCGAGTTCCTTGAGGTCCTCATCGGTGCGCGAAGCGGCCAGTTTCCGGTATGCTTCGAGCCGCAGCTTGTCGGAATCGATGTAGTCCACCGGGATGGACGCTTCGATGGGCAGGTCGATGGTGACCGCGACCGGCTCGGTCCGCTCCGGCTCCTTGTACTGTTCGACGGCTTCCGAGACCATGCGCACGTACAGGTCGAAGCCGACGCCCTCGATGTGCCCGGACTGTTCGTCGCCCAGCAGGTTGCCGGTGCCGCGCAGTTCGAGATCCTTCATGGCGACGTCGAAGCCGCTTCCGAGCGCCGTGTTCTGCGCGATGGTGGCGAGGCGGTCGTGCGACTGCTGGGTCATCGGCTTGGACGGGTCGTATAGGAAGTAGGCGTACGCGCGTTCGCGGCCACGGCCGACGCGCCCGCGCAGCTGGTGCAGCTGGGAGAGGCCGAACCGGTCGGCGTGGTCTACGATCAGCGTGTTCGCGTTGGAGATGTCGAGTCCGGTCTCGATGATCGTCGTGCATACGAGCACGTCGATGTCGCGATGCCAGAAGTCGCGGATTACGCCGTCGAGCTGCTTCTCCCCCATCTTGCCGTGAGCGATGCCGACTCGCGCCTCGGGGACGAGCTCGTGGATCTTCGCGGCTGTCTTCGCGATGTCCTGCACGCGGTTGTGCACGTAGAACACCTGTCCGCCGCGCAGCAGTTCGCGCCGGACCGCGGCCGTGACCTGAGCGTCCTCGTACGCGCCCACGTAGGTGAGCACGGGAAGCCGGTCCTCGGGCGGGGTGGCGAGCGTAGACATCTCGCGGATGCCGGTCACCGCCATCTCCAGCGTGCGCGGGATAGGCGTGGCGGACAGCGAGAGCACGTCCACATTGGTGCGCAGCGCCTTGAGCGTCTCCTTGTGCTCGACGCCGAACCGCTGCTCCTCGTCGATGATGACAAGGCCGAGATCCTTGAACTTGATCTTGGGGTTGAGCAGCTTGTGGGTGCCGATGACGACGTCGACGCCACCCGTCTCCAGTCCCTCGATGGTCTCGTTGATCTCCTTGGTCGTCTGGAAGCGGCTCATGGCCGCAACGGTGACCGGGAAGCCCTCGTACCGTTCGGTGAACGTCTCGTGATGCTGCTGCACGAGCAGCGTGGTCGGCACGAGGACGGCCACCTGCTTGCCGTCCTGTATGGCCTTGAACGCTGCTCTCACGGCGATCTCGGTCTTGCCGAAGCCGACGTCGCCGCAGATGAGGCGATCCATCGGCACTGGTTTCTCCATGTCGGACTTGACATCATCGATGGTGGTGAGCTGGTCCGTCGTCTCCTGATACGGGAACGCGTCCTCCAGCTCCTTCTGCCATGGCGTGTCGGGGCTGAACGCGAACCCCTTGGTGCGCTGCCTGGCAGAGTACAGCTTCACCAGGTCCTCGGCGATCTCGTGCACGTGCTTGCGCGCCTTCGCCTTGGTTGCGGCCCAGTCGGAGCCGCCGAGCTTGTTGAGCTTGGGGGCCTCCGCGCCGATGTATTTGCTGATCAGATCCAGCTGATCGGTGGGGATGAACAGCTTGTCGGCCGGGGCGCCGCGCTTGCTGGGCGCGTATTCGATGACAAGGTATTCGCGCGTGGTCTTGTTCGCCCCGGTGCCGATGGTGCGCTGCCGCATCTCCAGGAAACGGCCGATGCCGTGCTGCTCATGGACCACGTAGTCTCCGGCTTTGAGCTCCATCAGGTCGATTGCCTTGCGGCGGCGCTTGGGGGTCTTCGCCTGACCGGCCGCACTGGACCGTCCGGTCAGGTCGCGTTCGGTGAGCAGCGCGGTCTTCGCCGCCGTGTCGATGAACCCGTCGATGGCCTGGGAGCGGATGACGTCGAACGAGGCGATGCCGGTCTCGTTGATGGCTCGCTTCAATCGTGCAAGCGTGCCCTGCGCGGCCGCGGTGACGGTGACCTGGTACCCCGCGTCGATGAGCCCCTCGATGCCGGCCGCGGCCTTCGTCTCGTCACCGCGGTATTCGCCCGGGTTGCCGGCGGCGAGCTGCACGTGGTTCGGGCGGCTGGCGTCCACGCCGAAACTGGTGAGGTTCCACACGTCGTGGCTGGAGTATGCGAGCGAGTTGATGGTCTCCTCGTAGTCGAGGAAGCTGGCCTGGTCGAAGCTGATGGGAGCTCCGGCACCATGCCCGGCCGCGGCGACATGCCAGCTGGCGGCGAGGAACTCGTTCGCGGTTTTCGAGAGGTCGTCCGCCGCGCGGCGCAGCTTTTCCGAGTCGGCGAGCATGATGACGGCATGCCTGTCGAGCATGCCGGTCACGGGTTCCATGTCGTCGATGAGCGCGGGCATCAGGGATTCCATGCCTTCGATGGGAATCGCGTTCGCGATGGACTCCAGCATGTCGTCGGCATTCGGAATCTGCCCGATGAGCCGTTTCGCCCGGTCCCGCACGGCGTCGGTGAGCTGCAGTTCCCGGCAGGGTGTCGCCCAGATCGTGCGGACGCCCTCGCCGTAGGTGCGCTGGTCGGACGCGTGGAATTCTCGGATGGAGTCGATCTCGTCACCGAAGAACTCGATGCGCACCGGATGTGGCGCGGTTGGGGGAAAGACGTCGATGATGCCGCCGCGCACCGCGAACTCGCCACGGTCCATCACCAGGTCGACTCGCGTGTAGGCGTTCTCAACCAGTCGGCGCGACACGTCGTCGAGAGGCAGCTCCTCGCCTTGCGTGAAGACGAGCGGATCGACGTCGCCGAGCCCCTTGACAACGGGCTGGATCAGCGAACGCACCGGCATGACAAGTATGCGGATCGGTCCGAACATCGGATTGGTGTCGCTGGGGTGCGTGAGCCTGCGGAATACGGCCATGCGGCTCGCCACGGTGTCGGCACGGGGACTGAGCCGCTCGTGGGGCAGCGTCTCCCAGGCCTCCAGTTGTGCGATGTCGTTCGGGTCGCCGTCGTACCACGACCGCAGCGCGTTCACGGTGTCCTCGGCCTCGCGGCTGGAGGCCACGACCAGGACGACGGGGGTGTGTTCCGCCTGCGCTGCGGCGATGGCCGGGCGCAACCCGTCCGGGGTGCCCACGGTGATGATCGGGGCGATGTCCTTGTCGTCGGCGATGCTCATGCCGCCGCTGACGAGCCGATGAAATGCCGGATCCTCATCGAGCCGTTCGAGGATGCCGCACAGGGAGCCGTCGATCAGCGCGTTCTGGACGCGTGTGGCCGTGGCAGCGGCGGTGGCGGCGGACGCTTTGCCGCGCGCGCGTCCCTGCTCAGCGGCCATTGAACTTCTCCTGGGTGGCGGCGAGTCCGTCGAAGATGATGGTTTCGGCCGCGTCGGCGCCGTCTGCGAGGAATTCCGGCAGCTGCTTGCGCTGATCGGGTCCGAAACCGCCGAGCACCCAGTTGACGGTGTTGTCGTGCGCGTGGGCTCCGCGCTGAGCGTGGCCGACGCCCATGCGCACGCGCGCATACTTCGGGGTGCTCAGGGCTTTGTCGATTGATTTGATGCCGTTGTGCCCGCCGGCGGATCCGCCCGCTTTGACCTTTATGCGGCCGAATTCGAGATCCATGTCGTCATGGATGACGACGACGTGATCCGGCTGGATCTGATAGTACGCGCTGATCGAGGCGACCGCGTTGCCCGAGTCGTTCATGTAGGTCAGCGGCTTGGCGAGGAAGAACTTGACGTTGCGACCCTGCAGATTCATCGCGCCCTTGCCGAGCATCGCGAGCCCCTTGTGGTCGGAAAAGGCGACGGACCAGCGTTCGGCCAATATGTCGGCGGTCATGAAGCCCATGTTGTGACGGGTGCCCTCGTACTTCTTGCCGGGATTGCCCAGCCCCACGATCAGCCAGAAATCGGATGCCATGTGTTACTCTCCTGTCTTCAACCTTAAGGATTGTACCCCACCCGCCAACGCCTTGACCCAATAGCTCATGTCATGCAGCTTGCCGTCGAGCGCGCCCACCGCGGCGGGAAGCAGGCCGAACCGGATGAATCCGAACCGCCGCATGAGCGCGACGGAGCCGGCGTTGTCGGCGTAGATGATCGCCGTGACATGCGTGAATCCGCGCTCTGCCGCGGCATCGATCAGCCATCGCACCATCATGGTGCCGAGTCCCTGGCGTTGGTGGTCGCCGGCGATGTAGTAGCTCAGTTCGGCGATGCCGTCGTATCCGGCCCGCTGATGGAATTTCGAAAGCGAGCCGAACCCCACGACGGCGCCTTCGGGACCTTCGATGACGACGACCGGATACTTGGCGCGTGGCCGATGGGAGTCGACCCACGCACGACGGCTTTCCAGAGACACCGGTTCAAGGTCGGCGGACGCTCCCCCACGGATCACCGCCTCGTTGTAGATGTCGGCGATGGCCGGAACGTCGGCGTCAACGGCCGCGCGGATGGTATAGGACATGTCTTCAAGCATAACAACCGCCCTGCCGGCGGGATAGGGCGGGTGAGACTGGTGTCAGCGGTGCATGATGCGCGATTCGCCTCGATCCGCCGACAGAAACGTGGACAACGGCCGCACAATCACGAAATGCGGGAGTTGTCCAGCACGAACACGATACAACTGCCGCAAAACAGCCCTTTGCAGCAGTTGTCCAGCACAAAACCACGAAATTCCGGCCATCCGGGACATGCCCGCGTTATCGTTCGCAGGACAACGGCCGCAAAATCGCGAAACGCGGGAGTTGTCCCGGCCATCCGACCGAACGCGGTCAATGGACGTCGGCCGTGCCGCTTGCCGGCAACGCCGTCAGCGAAACGGCCGAAGCGTCACGAGGCGGTGTAGAAGTCGACGGCCTCCTCGATGCCACCGCTGAACATGGCTTTGCCCTTCTGGATGACGATGCCCCTGTGGCAGAACTCCTTCGCGGTGCCGGTCGAGTGGGTGACGAACAGCACGGTCACGTTCTCGTTGGCGATGATGCTGTTGACCCGCTCGCGGCACTTCTTCGCGAACTTGCGGTCGCCGACGGACAGCGCCTCGTCCACCACCAGGATGTCCGGGCGGATCGACGACACGAACGCGAAGCCCAGACGGGCGCGCATACCGCTCGAATACGTGCGCATCGGCTGGTCGATGTACTTGCCGAGTTCCGAGAACTCCACGATCTCGGGAATGAGCTCCTTGGACTCCTCTTTCGACAAACCCCACAGCTGGCAGCGCATGTCGATGTTCTCCATGCCCGACAGCTTCATGTCGAAGCCCGCGGAAAGCTCCAGCAGCGCGGACACGCGCCCGTGCACCTCGACGGTGCCGGACGTCGGGAAGCACACGCCGGTGATCATCTTGAGCGCCGTGGACTTGCCGGCGCCGTTGTCGCCGAGCAGCGCCAGGGATTCGCCGCGGTTCACGGTGAAACTCAGGTCATCGCTCGCGTTGACCGTATCGTGCGGAATGCGCTTGGAGAAGGTGGACAACAGGCGCAGCTTGTCGTTCTTGAACAGCTTGTACTGCTTGGTGACGTGGTCGAAGCGCACGGCGACGGGATTGCTCGCGTCCTCGTCGCGGATGACCGTGGCATCGCCCATTCGCGTGACATTCGATGGGAGCTTAGAGGACATCCGGCACCTCCATGTACAGACGGTGGTAGTTGTGCAACGCGAGCACGACGAAGATCAGCAGCACGAACAGGAACGGCAGGAACGACTCCCAATCCGTGAAGAACCATTTGTTGTAGATAAAGCAGTCACGCACCGACTGCACGACCCATGTGACCGGGTTGAAGGACGCCACCAGACGGGCGGTGCGCGGCCAGCCGCTGATGTCGAACAGGATGCCGGACAGCCAGAAGAACGGGGTGCCGAGCGTCTTGAGCAGGTTCGAGAAATCGCGCGATATCGCGCTCAAAGGCGACAAAGCCATGGACCACGCCACCCAGAACAGGAACATGAACACCATGACCAGCGGCAATTGCAGCATGTAGCGGCCAAGATGCACGCCGGTGAGCAGCGCCACCACGATGGTGAACGCCATCATGCACGCGAAGATGATGAGCAGCGACAGCGTGTAGAACGTGGAGATCAGCGACAGCGGGAATTTGATGCGGTTCACCAGATACGGGTATCGACGGTATACGTCACTGCCGGTAGTAATCATGTCGGACATGAAGAACCATGGGAACACACCGGCGGCGAGCCACAGCAGGAAAGGCTTGCCGTTGACGTCGGACGAGCTGCGCAGACCGAATTTCAGTGCCACCCAGAAAACCAGGATGTACACGGCCGGTTTGGCGAACAGCCAGATCTTGCCGAGCGCGGCACCGCGGTACGTCTTCACCAGATCGATCTTCGCCAGATTCCAGACCTGCCGTCGCCAATGCCAGTTCTCGCCGACGACTTGCTTCAGTGTTGCAAACAATGTTCTTCCAAATCTGCTTGTCTTCTCATGGTCAGGTGCGGTCTCCCGCGAGGTCAGCCCATGTATGCGATGAGCTTGCGGTACATGTCTTCGAGACCTACCTGCGGCCTCCAGCCGAGCGCCTCAAGGCGTGACACGTCGAGTGGCAGGTGGTGCTCCGGCGGGTAGGGCGCGTTCGGGTCGACGTCGATGATGACGTGCGCGTCGCCCGTACCGAATTCGCGGTACACCATATCGGCCATCTCGCGGATTGACGAGTAGGTGGAGGGATTGGCCACGTTGTACGAGACGCCGTTCTCCCCCGCGACCAGCACGGTGAGGATGGCGGACACCGCGTCGGCGGTGTATGAGTACATTCGTGTGCTTTCGCCGGTCGTCTTCATGACGAAGTCCTTGCCGGCCACGGCGTTGCGTGCGAGCGCCGCGAACAGGCGGACGTCGTCGCGAGGGATGCCCGGGCCGAAGGTCTGCGCCAGGCGGACGGCCTTGACCGGCACCTGGTATTCGGAATGGTATGAGACGCACAGGTTTTCGGCGGCGCGCTTGCCTTCGGAGTAGCAGCTGCGCACCGAGCAGGGGTCGATGTAGCCGACGGCGCTCTCGTCAAGCAGGTGTTCCGTGCCGCGCTGCTTGTTGCCCATGCCGTAGATCTCCATGCTGGAGACGTAGACGAAGGAGGCCGCGCCGCGGCGTCGCGCCAGTTCCAGCATCGACCTGGTGCCGTCTACGATCGCGGAGAACGTCTCGACCGGATGGGACATGAAGAACGACGATGCGGTCGGACAGGCGGTGTGGATGACATAGTCCGCCGGCAGGTCGAGCGAGTCGACATCTTCGAGCGATCCCTGATGCAGCACGAGCCCGTCGTCGGCCGTGTACTGCCCCAGCATGGCCTGTGCCTTGGCCGGGTCTCGCACCAGCGCGTCCACGATGATGCCCGCCCCCGTCAAGCGGTTGCGTTCCAGCAGCGTGCGGGCGCACAGCGAGCCGATAAGGCCCGTGGCGCCGGTGACGAGCACATGCCGGCCGGCGAGCGCATCCCAGTCGATGTCGAGATGCTGCGCCAGTGACGCATATTCCTCTTGCAGATCAAACATGATGGTCGTTGTCCTCCGTGTTCGTGTCACAGACCGAAGATCTGGGAGCTTTCCTCCGCGTCCATGATGGCGCGCATGATGTAGAAGTCCGATGGCGTGGTGATCTTGATGTTCGAGTTGGCGCCTTCCACCTCGTACAGTTTGTGGCCGTAGTACGACATGAGGGACGCAGAGTCGATGAAGTCGCCGAGCCCTTCTTCCACGGCCTTGTGGTGTGCGTCATGCAGCTCGCCGAGGCGGAAGCACTGCGGGGCGCGGGCGAGCTGGCACTGTTTGCGGTCGATGATGTTGGTGATCACGCCGTCCTCGCTTTGCACGATGGTCTCGGTGGCGGGTACGACGGTGACGGCGCTGCCGTTCTTCTTCACACTGACGATGCAGTCGGTGATGGTCTGCTGGTCGATCAGCGGCCTGACGCCGTCATGAACGATGACGACCGAATCCGCGGGATACAGTCTGTTCGCCTTGTCGACGCCGTTGCGGATCGACTCCTGCCCGGATGAGCCGCCTGGCACGATCGCGGCGATCTTACCGACGCCGAACTTGGTGATGAGCTGTTCGAGAACGTCGATGTATTCCTTCAGGCATACGACGACGATGGCGTCGATGTCGGGATGCTGATCGAACGCCTCAAGCGTGTAGATGATGATCGGTTTGCCGTGCACGAGCAGAAACTGCTTGGGCTTGGTTCGCGAATTCATGCGTTGGCCGGTGCCGCCCGCAAAAATGACAGCGATGTTCATACCCTCTCCACTGTTATATGCGCTTTCGGGCTTGCAGCCCCGTTAACTCATACGTAGTCTATGTTCCAGACACGACTTATTTACCGAGCATTCACCTTTCTGTGGTATTCGGCACGCAGAGTGCACTAAGACGAACCACCATCAGTCCTTTCCAAACAGACGCATGACCGCCCGCAGTGGCGCAGTGACCTTCCACGACTTCGAGTTACGGAGTTTCTGGACCTCGGCGCGAGATTTCTTGAGATCCGCTTCGAGCTTCTTTCGCTTCTCGGATAGTTTCTTGTTCTCAGTTTTCAAACGTTCGATGTCAGGGTGTTCAAGAATACGCTCGGCGCCGATCTCGCAACCCAATACCATCTGGCCCACATAGGCGGCATAGTCATCGGCGTAATAGCGGACATCTTTCTCTTTGAAGACAGACAGCTTTGATTGCGCCTCACCCATGTACATCTTGTTCCATTCTTCCATGAATGTTATTCCCATCTCATTCATGGAAGAGAAATCCACCTGCAACTCTTGATCCTCAAATGCGATATTGCGTCCCTCTAGGTAGTCACGGAAGAAACGGTTCGGGCCGAACAGGAACGGGCCATCTATGTGAGGTACCGGCAGAGGGTTCAAATATAGAACAAAGGCATGTGAAACGAATACAGCCATATTTTCGCCTGCTGGCGCATCAAGCCGCATATGTGCCCCTGTACTCTTTGGCATTAAGTAAACGTTTCCCACGCAGCAGCCTGTGCTGAATCAGGTTGCACAGCCGTTTCAGGGGTATCGACAGCGCGATCGCGCCGATGATCACGACGGCCTCATAGCGCAGGTGCGTGGTCGGCAGGTCGTTGAGGTTCAGCATCTTGCGAATCATCACGTGAAGCAGATACAGTTCCAGCGAATACCGTCCGAACCAGCTCAGCACTTTCGATACCACGTCGTGAAGGCCTGCGAGCGCGGGCTTTCCCGCGCGGGCCATCACGTCCATGATGACGACGCCGCATATGCACAGCAGCAGGTTCAACGCCGCGCGAAGGTACACCTTGACCAGAGGGACATCAACCAGCTGCATCGGGTAGAGCATGACGGCCACGGCCGTCATGCATGCGGCGACCACGGGCATGGGCAATGGACGACGTTCATGCGAGAGCCTTCCCAGCAGCGCGCCGAAGATGAAGCACGGTATGCGGTTGACGATCAGATCGACGTTGTCGTAGAAAGACGGCGCGAACCTGTACAGCGCCACCGCGACCAGCACCGAGGCCGCACACAATGCCAACGTTCGCACCCATGCCGCGGCGACGTTTCGGGTACCGTCCACGACGGCGAACACGAGCGGAAACAGCACATAGCAGATCAGGCACACCGCTATGTACCAGAACCACTTCACACCGTCCGTGAAAAACGTGACGAATGCGATGTCGGCGAGGAAACGCACCACTCCGGCATCCGAATGGACGAAGTCGAACCAGATCCACCCGACCAGCGCCACGGCGACGTACGGCACCAGCACGCGGGTCAGCCGCTTGCGGTAGAACGCCCCCGCGTCCGGGTTGCGCTTCCACGAGTAGTACAGGCCCAGCCCCGAGATCATCAGGAACATGTCGACGCCGGAACTGCCGATATAGTCGTAGAACACCTGAGCGGGACCGTTGAAATGGTCGGCCGCGTTCGACAGGTCCTCGGTGTAGTGGAACGCCATGATCAGCAGGATCTGCACGCCCATCAGCACGCCGCGGTATTTGGACAGCAGCTCGTATGATGGGCACCCGGCGCCGCGTGGTGCCGCGTGCCGGGCAGTCTCGCCGGAGCCACTGCCGGGCTCGCCGGCGCCGGCGGCGGGCGCGACGGCCATGCTCGTGTTCCCCGGCACGTTCACTCCTCCTCGTCGGAGGCGGACTTGGTATCCTTGTCGGCGACCTTGGAATCCAGCAGTTCCTTTGCCTTCCTTTCGGACTTGGCCGACTTGTCGGACTGCCGGACCGGCACCGCGCCTCCCTTACCGGAGGCCTGTTTGCGCACACCCGGAACATCCTTGCCGTAGATGATAGTGTCGATGGCACGGTCGCTGGCGAGCCCGCTGCGCTCGGCGGCGCGGTCGATGGACGAGGGGTGAGGGGAAACCGTCTCATAATGGCGAGTCCTCAGCACGTCCAGGAACTCGTCGAACGTATCGCACACCACGCCCGGCGCCATCTCGTCGATGGACCGCTGCACACCGCGGATCAGCGAGTACGCGGTCTTGTCGGGCACGAAGAACACTACCGGCTTCTTGAGCAACAGGTAGTCGTAGAAGCACGACGAATAGTCGGTCACCAGCACATCGGCGATGAAGAACAGCTTCGTCAGGCTCTCATCGGACAGGTCGAAGATGCGGTCGGCGTACTCGGCAGGGATATCCGGACGCTTGCGGATGAAATGATGCATCTCGAACACGAAATACGTGTCCGTCTCGACACACATGCGGTACAGACGATCCATGTCGATCTCGTCATACGGGTAATACGCGGTGCGCTGACCGGTGCCGCGGAACGTCGGAGCGAACACGATGACGCGTCCCTTGGCCGACCACGGGAACTTGTCGGCCATCTCCTCGCGGTATTCCTTCTCGACCTTCTCATCGAGGAAATGGTCGAGCCTGGGCATGCCTGTGGCGAGCAGCGCCTCCTCCTCGATGCCGAACACCTCGGAATAGATGCGACGCAGGTGCTCGTTGCCGACCAGCGCGTACGTGTATCGGCGGTGCGCGGAATTGTACGGATCCGGCGAGCCCTTGAGACCAAAACGGGCATAGCCGACCGACTTGAAACCAACGCCGGCATGCCAGATCTGCGTCAGCGTCACATCTTCACCGGGGTCGATGAAGTTGAATACAGGGGTGTAATCGTCGATGAAGACGTACCGGCTTCGGGCGATCTCGAACAGGTCGCGCAGCCAGGCGACGATGTTCTGCCTGCCCGCGAATACGTTGCGGTACCGGGCACGAATATCGAAGCGCTTGTCCATGCCGCGCTCGATCATGCGGCTTTGCAACGCCTCCATATTCTCCGTCGGGCCCTCGCCGTTCTCCTTGAGGAAGAGGATTCGATTGCGCTTGCGCGGCACCAGCTTGGTCATCACCGAGTACGTCGCCGCGAAAACGTCCTTCTGCATCTGGCGACGGCTGCGCTGACAGTGGCGCGGAGTCTTGTTGCGTTGGAAGAACTGCATGTGCAACGCGAGATAGATGAGACCGGCGCGATTCGTCTTGGGCACGAACACACCAGTATAGGCGTAGCTGTTCTTGCCGTAGCGGAACACGCGGTCGAGATTGTCAAGCCGCTCCAGCACCTCATCGTCGTAGGTGACTCCGCTGGTGACATAGGGGTGCCGGGTCACCAGTTCCAGACGCTCTTCGTCGGTGTACTGTGCGACCGCCTCATCATCGTCACGCAACTCCGGGGGCAGCCGGTGACGTACATCGTAGTCGACGCGCTGCGGCATGAGCGGGTATTCGGCGTACAGCGCCTGCAGACTGACGAGCGCCGACTCCTTGATTTTCTCGCAGATAATCCATTGGCCGCCGGGAAGCACCTCGCGCCCGTTCCCGAGCACCAGGTTCAGGCGGGCGCGGCGGACACCGCTCTCAAGCCCGACGATCTCGAACGGAACGAACTGGCGACGTCCCACGCAATACAGCCACGGCACACCACCATCCCGCGAGGAATAGTCGATCTCCAAGTAACTTGACCGCCAGCGGATTTGGTGAACGTCCAGTGACATCCCCGGGCTCCTTTACGACACCTTGTCATTCATCTTCGGTTCCCCTTGTGGTAACCATGTAGTATATAGAGTTGCAGTTACGGTAGACCGGCTAACACACCAACCTGATGCTTCGGTAAGGGAGAACAAGAATGAAACGTCATCTGATTAATGCAGTTCGGATGATGATGCTTCTTATATATAGGTTCTTCCGCGCGTTCCCGCGCAAGCGTAGGATTGTGTGCCTGAGTCGCGAGAGCGACCGACCGACCACCGATTTCCGGCTCATCCGCCATTATGTGAGACAGACGCATCCGTATTATTCCGTGGTGATCCTCGCCAAGAAGCTGCACAACCCGGTACGATACGGGTTCCATATGATCCGGCAGCTGTATTTCATCGCCACCAGCCAGGCGGTGCTGCTCGACACCTACGCCATCGTGGTAAGCCTGCTCGCCGGCTACATCGACGTGCCCGTCATCCAGATGTGGCATGCGCTCGGCAACATGAAGAGGTTCGGATACACCGCGTTGGGCTCCAAGGAAGGACGGAAGTTCTCCACCGCCTCGCTGCTGAACATGCATCGCGGGTACACGTCTGTGCTCATCTCATCCAAATCGTTCATCAGCGATTACGCTCGCGGCTTCGACATCGACCCGTCCATCATCTACGAGGCGCCACTGCCCCGCACCGATCTGCTGATCAACAGCTCGTACCGGGCGCAGCAGCGCGAACGCATCATCCGCGAGTTCCCGGAACTCGGGCGCAAGCTCAACATCGTCTACTGCCCCACGTTCCGCAAAAAGACGCCCGCCAATCAGACTCAGGCGGCAGCAGCCCTCGCCGATGCCATCGATTACGACAAGTACAACCTGATCGTGAAATGCCATCCGTTGGACGACCTGCGTATCAACAATCCGCACGTGTTCCAGCACTATCCGAACCAGTACGACATGCTGTTCGTCGCCGATTACGTCATCAGCGACTATTCGACCGTGATCTATGAGGCCGGACTGCTTGACCTGCCGGTGTTCCTCTATGCGTACGACTGGTCGGACTATTCGAAGAAACGCAGCCTGTACATCGACCCGAAGCGCGATATCCCGACGCTGTTCACGGATGATGCCGAGGCGATCGTGAGAGCCATCGAGCACGACGATTTCGACCATGCCGCCTATCAGGCGTTCATCCGTCGCAACGTGGCCATCCCCGAGCACGGCTCCTGCACGGCGCGCGTAGTCGAGCACGTATTCGATCTCATCGCCGCCAGCTAGTCAGGTTCTCCTTTCCCACCAGTCAGCTCCCTCCCGCGGAAGTCCCATTTGCGCGCTGTCAAATGGGGCTTCCGCGGGAGAAGGTGTGGGGATGGTTACCGACCGACTGCCATCTAGCCCTCGCCTGTACCACACCATGCGATTTTTGAGGGTTTTGGGGCCGGTGTGGCCAAGGGTGATTCCAGGCTCATCCACCGATCATTGGAAAATGGCGGTTTTCATGACCCGTGCTTTGCCACACCACGTGATGTGAAGGCTCACATCGCATGGTGTGGCTCTCTGTTGTGCCACACCATGCGATTTTGGGGTGTTTTTCGCTTGGTGTGGCACACGGGATGGGAGCGAATCAGATGGTCAGATGGGTAGAGCATGACTGGGGGCCGTTCTGGGCCGAGAACCACCCCAGTCATGCTGCGCATGACAGCCCCCGCCAGCGGGGCAAGAAATAGTGAACGCCCCCGGTGTGGGGGCGTTCACAGTACTGGGGTTTTCTGGTTTGGCTCTTACTTGCCACCGTCGAGTTCGATGGCCTTGTTGAGGGCTTCTTCCAGTTGCTTCTGGGCTTCACCGTAGGCGGTCCAGTCGCCGTTCTTCATGGCGGACTGGGAGTCCTTCATCGCTTGGGCCGCATCCTTCAGCGCTTGCTGAAGCTCGGGGCTTTGGCTGCCGCCCTGCGAGGAGGAACCGTTCTGGTCCTTGCCCTCGTTCGTACCACTGCCATTCGCGTTGCCGTTGCTCTCGCTGCCATCACCGGATTCAGTGCCGTTCTGCCCGCCACTGTTCTGCCCGTCACCGCTTTGAGACGTGTTGCCGGAATTCTCGGCATCGCCCGCGGACGCACCCGAATTGCCGCCGAACACCTGGTCGAGCGCCTCGTCGAGCGTATCGGCGAATCCGACCTGGTCGCCGAACGCCACCAGCACCTTCTTGAGCAGCGGGAAGCTGGTCGATCCGCTGGACTGCACGTACACCGGCTGCACATACACCAGACCGCCACCCAGCGGCAGTGTCAGCAGGTTGCCTCGGTTGACCTTGGTGGAACCGGATTCGAGCAGGTTCAGCTCCTTCGACACGTCCGCGTTCGCGTTGAAGTTGTTCTGCGCCTGCCCCGGTCCGGGAACGTTGGAGTCCTTGGGCAGCTCCTGCAATCGTATCGTGCCGTAGTTCGGCCCGATTACGCCCTTTTCGTTGCCCGCGTCGGAATCCACCGACAGGAAGCCGGTGAGGATTTCTCGCGTGGACGTGCCGGCGGGGATGTACGAGGAGGTCAGCGAGAACACCGGCTTCTTCGACCCGCCGGTCTGCAATGACAGGTAATACGGGGGCTGCGGAACGCCCTGCTGCTGCGCCGTGGCCGATTCGGTGGGATCCACCGGCGTCTGCCAGAAATCCTCGCCGGAGAAGAACTGGCCTGCGGACGACACATGGTATTTCGCGAGCAGCTCGCGCTGTACCTTGAACAGGTTCTCCGGGTAACGCAGGTGGCTCATCAGGTCGCCGGATATCTCGGAGATCGGGTGGTACTGTCCGGGGAAGATCTTCTCCCATGCCTTGAGCACCGGATCGTTGGCATCCCAGGCGTACAGTTCGACGGAGCCATCGTACGCATCGACGGTTGCCTTGACCGAGTTGCGGATGTAGTTGGCCTTCTGCGAACCCAACGCCTGGATCGTGTTCGACGTCTTGGTGGTGGAATCCTGCGTGACGCTTCCCAGATCGGTCATCTGCGAATACGGGTAGGCGTCCGACGTGGTGTAGCCGTCGACGATCCACTTGACCCGTCCGTCCACCACCGCCGGGTACACGCGGCCGTCCAGCGTCAGGTACGGGGCGACCTTGGCGACGCGCTCCTTGGGGGAACGGTCGTACAGGATCTGCGAGTCGGAGGTGACACGGTCGGAGAACAGGATCTGATCGGATCCGAACCGGACCGCGTACAAAAGCCGCGAGAAGATGTTGCCCACCGAGGGGCCGCCATCGCCGTCAAACGTATTGGTCGCGCCCTGCGATCCGGTCGGATAGTCGAACTCCCACGAATCCATGCCCTTCGGAGCCCCGACAATCGAGTATTCGGGGGCGTTCGGGGAGAAGTAGATGCGCGGCTCGTACTTCTGCGATTCGGTGAGCTTGCCCTGGGTGGGGATGCTGGATTCGAAGAACTGCGGCTGCCCGTCCGCCGCCACCTTGTTGCCGTATGCGGCCACGACACCGTACCCGTGCGTATACACGGTGTGGTCGTTGACCCAGTTGCGGTTGTCGTTGCCTTCCAGATCCAGTTCTCGGGCGGCGATCACCGTGTCCTGGCTGACGCCGTCGATGTCGTACTTGTCGACGGCCAGCGTGTCGGCGAACGTGTAGTACTGCTTCGACTGCTGCAGCTGCTTGAACGTGGGGCTGACGACCTGTGGGTCGAGCAGTCGGATCTGCGCGGTGGATTCGGCCTCGGACGACAGCGCTCCGGACTTGCCCTTGGTGGTGGCCTTGTACTGTTCGACCTTCACCTTGTCGAGCCCGTACGCCTGCTGCGTGGCGTTGATGTTGCGCTGGATATAGGTGGATTCCATCTCCTGCGCGTTCGGGTTCACCTTGAACCGTTGCAACAGCATCGGCCATGCGACGGTGAGCACCAGCGAGACGACCAGCGCGGCGGCGATCGCAATCACCGGCGTACGCCACGCCTTGAGAGCCGCGGCGGCGCGGACACTCGGCTTGGCGGCGCCTTCCAACGCATGGGAGCGCATCAGCCACACGCCGAGGAACACACCGAGCACCGCGGTAATGGCCGCCATGATGAACGTGACCGGAATGGTCGCGTGCACGGTGGTGTATGCGGCGCCGGTGATGCGGTCGCCCTGCTGGGTCAGATGCGTGAACACGCCGATCACCTGGCGCGCGGACCAGGCCAGCATGTTGAGGATCAGCCAGATGCCGATCTGGCGACGGGCGCGCTTGGTCACAGCGAGCACTCCGCGACCATGCACCGGCATGGTGAAGCGGATGCCGCCCATCATCGCATGCGTGACGACGGAGAACACAATGCCCATCAGCAGCAGCATCGATACGGCCGACATCACCAGCCGCAAACCGGGCAGCACAAACACATAGAACCCGTTGTCGATGCCGAACTGCGGATCGGCAGTGCCGAAGCTCTGCGCGTTGAACATCAGCAGGATCTCAGACCAGTTCGAGTTGAACTGCGAGCCGAACATCACGCCCACGACCAGCGACACGACCACGGCGGCGCGACGCGCGGTCTTGGAACTGAACGACTTGCCCACTTCGATGACGTCGTCCTTGATGCGGAACGTCGAGCCGTCGGACGAATCGGGGCGAGCGCGGATAGCCAGCCAAGCGGACACATAGCTGACCAAGGCCATCAGCAACGCATACGCCGCCCACAGGCCGAACTTGACACCCAGCTGGGTCCACACCACGTTCTGAAAACCGAGCTGTCCGTACCACATCAGGTCCGTGATGAACTGCGACAGGCCGAAGAACAGGCCGACGACGACAACCAGCGCCAGCACGACGCCGATCAGAATCTTCGTCCCCTTGCTGGGCCCGTTCGGCAACGGTCGGGGCGTGAGCCTCGGCACGCCGCGCTTCGGCGGCTCCCCCTTGCCGGCGGATGGCGTCTCGCCATGATCGTCGCCATCCGCCTGCACGTCGACGATCACCGGATCGTCATCGGTCGCACCGGAGTCCCGACGTGGCCCGCGTGGTCCGTCGCCGGGATCGAACATACCCAACATATCAAAAAAAGACATGATACAAGCCTATCGAAAGGCTAGGAAAGCTGGTCATGCTCTGAGCTGAGAACACAGCCGTCGCACAACCGTTTCACAACCACTACACATGATGACCTACGCTTGTGCATATGAGGATGCAGCAGATCAAACACGGCGGCAGGAGGCCGCGCCCCAGTTCAGCCCCCACCATCATCGCGGCCATGCTCTGCGTGGTGGCCCTTGTGGCGGCAGGCACGGCATGGTGGATGCTGCGCCCCCAGCAAAAAGACACGCTCGAACATCTCGCGCAGCCACAGTCCTCCTCTTCGACGCTGAACCGCGACAAGGCCCCCACACCGAAACCGCAGAAATCTCAGGAGCATCAGAAGGCAGCCGGTGACTCCCCCGCGGCCAAGGCGAGCCGCGCCATCGCCACGATGAGTCTCGATGAACGGGCCGGGCAGCTCATCATGGCACCGATGTTCGCAGGCGGCAATCCGGCCGATCTCAGCGCCCTCATCAGCACACGCCATGTCGGTTCCGTGGTGCTCATCGGCAACTGGAACAACGGCACAGCCGCAGCCAAGACCGCCGCTGACGCGCTGCAAAGCTATGCTCCGAGCGGCAACCAGCTGATCGTCTCCACCGATCAGGAAGGCGGCCAGGTGCAGCATCTCAAGGGCAGTGGATTCGACACGATGCCGTCCGCGGTGGCGCAGGGCCAGATGAGCGCTGACACGCTGCGCTCCTCCGCAAAGACCTGGGGCGGCCAGCTCAAGCAAGCCGGCATCAACGTCGACCTGGCCCCGGTATTGGGGACGGTGCAGGTCAAGCGTTCCTCGAACGCTCCGATTGGCGCGCTGAACCGCGATTTCGGTTTGGATTCCAACGGAAACGCGCAGCACGGCATCGCGTTCGTCGAAGGCATGCGCGACGCGGGCGTCGGCGCGACCGTCAAGCACTACCCCGGTTTGGGCGCGGTGACCGGCAATACCGATTTCACGACCGAGGGCATCCTCGACACCACGACCACGCTTGATGGCGAGCAGATAGGCGCGTTCAACACCACGATCAAGCAGGCGAAACCGGCTATGGTGATGATGTCGCTGGCGACCTACCAGCGCATCGACTCGTCGGCGCCCGCCGCGTTCTCCAGCAAGATCATCGACGGCACGCTGCGCGGCAGCGTCGGCTATGACGGCGTGGTGATCTCAGACTCCCTTTCGGCCGCGGCGGTCAGCGGCATAGCGACCAAGGACCTGGGCGTGCGTCTGGTGGACGCCGGCGGCGATTTGGCGTGCATAGGCGATACGTCATATGTGACGCCGATTCTTGACGGTATCATCGCCCGTGCGCAGTCCGACCCGGCCTTCGCGAAGAAGGTGACGGCCTCCGCAACGCGCGTGATGACCCTGAAATACCAGATGGGACTGGCGAAGTGACACGGGATTAGGCGCTACCGGTTCCTGAAGTAGCGGAACAGCTGCGTCTGTCGGATCACCGATCCCGTCAACAGCGAGGAGACGAGCACTCCGGCCAGCAACACGAGCGGCGTACGAACGGCGGCCAGCAACACGGCAAGAGGGTCGGACTGCGACATGCGCAGCGCGTACGCGGAGAGCAGCGCGCATGTCGCGAGCGTGCCGACTCCTGCCCAGATCAGTGATTCCAGTTCGATACCGAGCAGCTGCGCGCCCTTAGATTCGCCCGAGTGCAACGCGCCTGCATATTCGAGCCGGCGGCGGCGTACCGAAATCACGCCTAGCAGCAGGCCGACCGCCAGTCCAAGATACGGCATCCAACGGGTCACACGGGTCAGATAACCCTTCTGCGCGTCATAATGCGCATCGAACCCCTTGTTAAGAGCGGTCACACCGGGACGCATCTCCGATTTCGGGTTCTTCGTGGCGGTGGACAGCAGCAGCTCGTCCATCTGGTCGCTTTGCGGCCACTGCTTTGCCCAGCATTCCTGGAACACGCCGCCGCTCGATGCCGCCGGTGCGATCATCGCATAGGCGAACCGCATGTCCCTGCCGTCATTCGGCCAATCGAACACGCCCGCCACGGTGACCGTGCCATGATTCGTCTGCATGCGGCTGCCCTTGACGAGACCGAAATCATGGGAGACGTCGGATGACACCCACACGCCGGACGAGTCCGGAACCTCCTGCGGGTCTCCGGCGGTGATGAGCCGCATCATGCCCGCGGTCACCTCATATGATGACAGTTCGATGCCTTTCGTTGCCAGCGGCACGACCTGCGGGCCGGACCGCATCGCCCCGGAAATGAACGACGGGTCGCCATGGTCGGAGAGCCGGTCGCAGGCGAGTCCGTCGACATTGCCGCCGACCACGGTTTTCACGTCGGCGAATGCGCGGATGCGCACCGCGGCTTCGGTTTCCAACCTCATGACCGACATCGCCTCGTATCCTCCGAGCAGGGTGCCGGCGAACAGCACGGCGAGGAACATGGTGAGAGCATGCGCGGTGCCCGAGGCGATGTTGCGCAGCGTCTCCGAGATGATGGATCCCAGTCTCATGAGCGCACCTCCGATCCATTTTCGGCGATGTCAGTTGAGTCGGTGGGACCACCCCCATCCGCTTCGCGGGAGCCCCCGCCAGCGGGGGCGGGATCGGTAGGCTCAGCGGGTTCGTTTCCGCCAGCGGGGGCAAAACCGGAGTCCTCGTTATCGCCGGGGGCGTAGTCGGCCAGGTCGATGACGCGACCGCAGGCGTCGCGCGTGTCCGGGTCATGGGTGGCGACCAGCACGATCATGCCCTGTCCGGCCAGGTTCCCGAGCACGTGGCTCACCGAGTGCGCGGTGCGCGTATCCAATTGTGCAGTCGGCTCGTCCACGAGCAGCATGTCAGATCTGGAGCATACTGCACGGGCCAGCATGAGCCGCTGCGCCTCGCCGCCCGACAGTTCGCCGAACCGCCGGTCGGCCGCATACTCCAAGTCGAACAGCCCCATGGCCTCCAACGCCTGCGGCTCCGCTTCGCGCCGGCGCAGCCCCTTGGCCAGCAGCGGGAACACGACATGGTCCAGAGCCGTTCGCCCGGGCACGCCGTACGGGTTCTGAAACACCCAGCCTACACGTTCCACGTTCTTGCGTTCCACCGTGCCATGGTACGGCTTCTCCCATCCGGCAAGAATCGACAGCAGCGTCGACTTGCCGCATCCGGATGGCCCGCATATCGCCACGGTCTGGCCGGGTATCGCTGTGAAATCCAGATGTTCGAACAACACGTCCGTTCCGGGGAACCTATGCGCCAAATCATGTACGCTCACCGATCGCTCCGGCTGCGGCGCGGCACCGGTCCGGCACCGGCGTATACATCTTCCCCCGTCATCATCGGCAGCTTTCGCCGGTCAAACCACTGCCTATCTCAACCGAGGTGATAGCCGCGGCATCGGCGCCTTGGGGCTCGACGAGACTCGCCCCGAGCTCGGATCCGACAATTGACACCTTGATGGTCCTGCCACCCGAGACGATGCACCCCTTGCTGCCGTTGACGCCGATCACCGACGCGGCCGGCACGCGCAGCGCCTGCACCGGATTCACAAGCTGCACGCTGGCTTCCAGACCTGTGGCGAGCATGTCGCTGGTGAGTGACTGGAATTCCTGTGTGGCGGCGACTCTGGCGCAGAACTCGGCGTCATCCACTTCGGTGGTGCCGGCTTTCAGCGTGGCGGTCTGCCCGATCAGGGTGACCGTCCGGTCGAGTTCCGACGGCTGCCCGTTCTGGATGGAGAATTTCGTGACACTGCCGGGCACCTTCCCAACGACGCTTCCCCCGGCCACGGTCGCTCCGACAGTGCCGGCCCATTCGCCGACCCGCACGCTCGCGGCAGGTATCCACAGCACGTCGGTCAGCGGCAATGAACCGTCCGACGTGTTGCCGGCGGCGCTCATGAGCTGCTTCACTCCTTGAGACGTGATCCATGTATATGTGGTGGATTTCGCCGAGGCCGGCAATCCGAGGCGTGCGAGTTCGTTGTTGAGTGCGAGCACGTCGTCGCCTTTGTCCCCGGTGGCGAGGTCGCGGTACATCGGCGTGGCTGTCGCCAGTGCCACCACCGAGACTCCGTTGACCTTCATCGCGGTCTTGCCAGAGGTCAATCCCTGCGATGACATGTCCTCCGTCACTGTGCCGGAGGCGTTGCCGACCAGTTCGCGCGTCTGAGAGACCGTGGGAATCATGGTGACCTGGGTGGCTCCCGTGTACTCCTGCACTCCGGCCGGCGCGCTCGTGATCTCCTTGGCGGAGCCGAGCAGTGCGGGTGCCCGGTCGGGCAGCCACAAAGCGCATGCCCCGACCGTCAGCGACACCGCGACCACCACGGCCAGCAGCAGCCATATCACAGATATACGTCCGCTATTGCGGGTCTTGGAGATGCTGCCATTGCCGACTGTTTTGCCGTTTTTGCCGCGATTACGCCGTTTTTTCATCCTCGACCGCCTTTGGTTCGATGATCCCGTTCACCCATCATATGATGCTATGAAGTCCATTCATAGCAGGCCCTCCCATCGAATCTACGGATGCTACGACATACCGAAGGACCCTGGATGCCTTCCGATGACATATCAAGAAGCAGCAAATCCGGCTTGAGCTCATGCTCCTTGCATGATTTGATTGCTCTCAACCCCTCAGTCGTCGACCAGATAACATCGTTTGAGGTAGGCGATCAGCAAACAGCGAGACTACAGACTCCAAGGCGCGCTCGTCATTGTCGACGATGGCGACTCTGGCATCGGCGCAATAGCCGGTCAAATGATCCGGTTCGGAGTATGTGTTCATTCCCTTTATTGTTCATCGCACCACCAAAAGAGCCACGGCGGGCAACCGAAAAACGCCGCCGGCTACCGGAACGGAGGGCACCGCATCGTCGCAGCACACCGGTGGCATACCCGTTTTTCGGGTATGCCACCCAACCTGTTCCCGGGGAAACGGGGGCAGCCGCCGGCCTTACTCGCCGAGCTTGGCGAGCAGCAGGGCCTCCGTGAGGATGTTGTTCTTCAAGCCGGGCAGCGAGATCGACTCGTTGGGGCTGTGTGCGTTGGCCTTCGGATCCTCCGGGCCGGTGACGAGCACCTGCGCGGACGGGAAGATGCGCTGCAGCTCAGGGATGAACGGGATCGAGCCACCCTCGCCCTTGTTGATCGGCGCCACGCCGAACGCCTCCTCCATGGCCGCGAGTGCATCCTTGGTGGCGACCGCGTTCGGGTCCATCGCCCAGCCCATGCCGTTCTCCAACTTGGTGACCTTCACCTCGGCGCCGAACGGGGCGTGTGCCTGCAGGAACGCGGCAAGCGCGTCCTGCGCCTCCTGCGGGTGCTGGCTCGGCGCGGTGCGCAGGGACAGGCGGAACGTGGTCTCGGGGCTGACCACGTTGAATGAGCCCTCGACCGGATGCGCGTCGAAGCCGATCACGGTCACGCTCGGCTTGGTCCACAGCTTGGAAGCGAGCGAACCGGTGCCGGCGAGACGATAGGAGTCGACGATGCCGGCGTCCTCGCGCACGGTGGCCTCGTCAAGGTCGCGCTGCAGGCCACCGACCGGCTCCTGCGCGGCCACGCCCGGCACAGCAAGGTCGCCGTTGGCGTCGTACATCGAGGCGATGAGCATCGCGGCGAGCGTGTTCGCATCGAGGATGGGGCCGCCGTACTGGCCGGAGTGCACCGGATGGTGCAGCACCTTGACGTTCACGTCCACACAGGTGTTGCCGCGCAGCGACGTGGTCAGCGACGGAATCTCGGCGGACCAGTTGCCCGAGTCGGCCACGACGATCACGTCGGACGCAAACTCGTCGCGATGATCCTCGATGAACGGGATGAAGCTCGGCGAGCCCATCTCCTCCTCGCCCTCGACGAACACCTTGATGTTGACCTTGAGATCGTCGCCGAGCGCCTTCATCGCGCCCGAGTGAATCGCTATGCCGCCGCCGTCATCCGCCGAGCCGCGGCCGTACAGGCGCGTGCCGACCTCGGTGGCGACGAACGGATCAGTGTCCCATGCGGACGGATCCGGCACAGGCTGCACGTCGTGGTGCGCGTACAGCAGCACGGTGGGGGCCTGCGGGTCGACGATCTTCGAGCCGATGACCTCCCATGCACCGGGCGTGCCATCCGGGTTGCGCGATTGGACGACCTTCGCGTCGATGCCGACCTGGCGCAGCTCGTCCGCTACGAATTCGGCGGACCGCTTCATATGCTCGGCGGTGATGCCCTCGGCGGAAATCGACTTCAGCGCGATCTTACGGCTCAGCAGATCGACGACGCGGCCGAAATCGGCTTCGACCCGCGCGCGCAGCTCGTCGGAAAACACTGCGGTCATGATGCTCCTTACTGTTGCGTTCGTCATCATCCATCCCGCCGGCACGAACCGGCCGGCCTGGAACAGATGGTCATATCAGCTGCCATTGTAACCGGTTCGTCCGGCTTTCCAGCGTCGAGGCGTGGCCGTATTCTGACGGATTATGACATGGAACCCTTTCAAGAAGGACAAGGCCCAGGAGCCGGTCGAAGAGGAATCGCCCGCCAAGACCGTCGGGAAAGGCCGTCCGACTCCCAAGATGAAGCAGGCGCAGGCGCGTAACCTGCGTCCTCTGGTGCCGCCGGACCGCAAGGCCAGCGCCAAGGCCGCGAAGGAGCGGATCCGCAAGCGCGAGGACGAAGAGTACGAGGCGATGCGCACCGGCGACATCAACCACATGCCGAAGGCCGAACGGTTGCCGTGGCGCGTGTACATCCGCGACTACGTCGACGCGCGCCGCAACCTCGGCGAGTTCTTCATCCCGGTTGCGTTCGTCATGCTGCTCGGCTCGATTCTCGTCACCACCATCGCGCCGCAGCTGTCGGTCCCGATGATGATTCTGCTGTACGTGTACCTGATTGCCGTGATCATCGACGTGGCTGTCATGTGGCGCAAGCTGAAGAAGAAGCTCATCGAGAAGTATGGCGAGGCATCCGTTGCCAAGGGCTCGCGCTCCGCATCGTATGCCTGGAGCCGCGCGATTCAGGTGCGCCGCTGGCGTCTGCCCAAACCGCGCAGCCCCAAGCACGGCAACTGGCCGAAGTGACAGCCGCCCTGCTGCTTTCCTGACGGCGCTCCCGATAGCGGGAGCGCCGTTTTTTTGTATGCCCTAGGCTGCGTGAAACCACCCCAGTCTCGCTGCGCTCGACAGCCCCGCCGCCAGCGAGGGCAAGACAGCACCCACCTTGCTCGCTCTTGGCCTACGAACAGCCCTGCTATTTGCTCCACAGCTCAGCCCGCCGGCGGGCGTAAGGTATTACGATGGGGATGGTTTTGGTACGAGCACAAAGGAGTCGGACATGAGTGAAGCTTTTGACATCGCGATAATCGGCGGTGGACCCGGCGGATATTCCACAGCTTTGCGGGCGGCCGAGCTCGGCAAACGCGTGGCCATGATCGAACGCGACGCAACGCTCGGCGGAACCTGCCTCAACCGCGGGTGCATCCCGTCGAAGGCGCTGATCAGCGCCACCCACGCAATCGACTCCATCCGGTACGCCGGCGAACTGGGCATCTCCGCCACCATCAACGGCATCGACTACGGGACGCTGCACGATTACAAGAAGCGCATCGTCGACACGATGACGCAAGGGCTGGCAGGTCTGCTCGCCCATCGGGGCGTCACCGTGTTCCGGGGCATCGCCTCGATCACCGGCGCGGCACGTCCCATCACCGTGCACATCGCCGCACCTGCTGACGGGCAGGGCGTGCAACGGTCCGTGCGCTCGGACGTGCCGGAAGACATCGGCCCGTCCTACGACATCACCGCTCAGGACGTGGTGCTCGCCATGGGATCCGTCCCGCGGCAGCTGCCCGGCGAGCCGTTCCGTGGCGCGATCATCGATTCGACGCGGGCAATGTCGATGGCGATGCCGCATAACGCGGTCATCATCGGCGCGGGCGCGATCGCCGCCGAATTCGCCTCCATGTGGAACGCCGCCGGATGCAAGGTCACGATGCTTATCCGCAAGGACCGTGTGCTCTCTGGATGGGATCGCCGCGCCGGCGTGACCCTGACGCGTGAGCTCAAACGACACGGCATCGACGTCATCGACCGCTCGACGGTGACCCACATCGACACCGGCGTCAACATGGGAGCCCTCGTGCACTACACCAGCGCCAAGGACGGCGGCTCCACCGAGCACATCGCCGAAGGCGAATTCGTGCTCGTCGCGATCGGGCGGGATCCGCTGACCTCCGACGGTTGGATACGTGACGCCGGCGTGACCGTCGACGACCATGGATTCATCACGACCGACGGATACGGCCGCACGACGGTCGCAGGCATATGGGCCGTCGGCGACATCACCGAAGGGCACGCGCTCGCTCACCGCGCGTTCGAGCAGGGCATCATCGCCGCGGAATCCATCGCCGGACTCGATCCAAAGCCGCTCGATGAGGACACCATCCCGCAGATCGTGTTCTCGAACCCCGAGGCCGCCAGCGTCGGACTGACCGCGACCGACGCGAAACAGCGCAACGACCTCTCCGATATCAAGGAGACCGTGTACCCGATGATGTCCAACGCCCGCATGATGATGAGCGGCTCCGGCGGATCTCTGTCGCTCGTCAGCGGCATCCGCGCGCAACAGCCCGGTGTCAGGGTCGTGCTCGGCGTGCACATGGTCGCGCCCGTCGCATCCGACATCATCGCGGAAGCGGAACAGCTCGTCGGCAACCACACCCCGCTTTCCGACGCCGCGCGTCTCATCCATCCCCATCCCACCTTCAGCGAGACGCTGGGCGAGACGCTGCTCAAAGCCGACGACCGGCCGCTGCACACCCGATAAAGACACCGCGAACGAGCGACGCGGCGGCTCATGGTCGGCAGAAGGGCACATCTGCTGGTAAACTTGTCGCTCAGTGTGTTCACCCTAGACCAAGCGAGGAAGTTGATGGCAGGCAAGGACGAGAAGACCAAGCAGACGAAGCCCAAGAAGCAGGGCACGATCAAACAGATCATAACGATCTTCAAGTACACGCACAAGGAAGACAAGATGCTTCCGGCGCTGATCGCCGGCGCGTTCCTCGTGCCCGTGATCGTGTTCGTCATCCTCGGCATCATATTCCGTTGGACGGTGCTGACGTGGGTGTTCCTCATGCTCATCGCCATCATGCTCGGCATGCTGCTGGCGACCATCGTGCTCACCCGCCGCGCCGACATGGTCGGATACAAGCAGCTCGACGGCAAGACCGGCGCGGCCATCAGCGTGCTGCGCAACATCAACAAGGCCGGCTTCAACTTCCCCGAGCAACCGGTGTGGGTGAATCCGCGCACCAAGGACGCCATTTGGCGCGGCACCGGATACAACGGCATCTACCTGCTCGGTGAAGGCGATTACGATCGCGTCAAGCGCGCAATGGACCGCCAGGAGCAGTCCATCAAGAGCGTCACCGCCGGCTCGCAGATCCCCGTGTACCGTGTGATGGTCGGCAACGGCCAGGGTCAGGTGCCGCTGAAGAAGCTGCGCAGCAACATCATCCGCCGCAAGGCGTACCGCCCGACGCACCACAAGAACGCTCTCCTGGCGAAGATCCACCCGCGCGAGCGTTTCATCCTCACCAAGGCCGAGCTGGAGAAACTGAACGCCCGCCTGCGCACACTGCAGACCAAGAACGGCATGGGCATCCCCAAGGGCATCGATCCCACGCGCATGCAGCACGTCAGCCGCCGCGCGATGCGAGGCCGCTGATCTTCGGCGGGCAACCTCACGCCGAACCGGCATCATTCATACATCGGGAAAGCCCCCGCGGGACATCGCCGCGGGGGCTTTCCCATATCCGGCCGGGTCCCGACCGACAACCGTCAGACCGTCCACTACTTGAAACGCGACACTGAGACGCGACGAATTTCATAAATCCCAAAACATTGGAAAAACGCGGATTACACCGCCTGTTGCCCATCTCGAAACATAATCGTAACCCAATTGACGAGCGCGTGAAACTCACATTTCTAGACTTGTCGATTGTAAGTTCTCAAACAAGTTCTCAAGAACAAAGGAGCGATTGTGGCAGAGAATAAGATTTTCGCCCACACGCCTGAAGAGGTCGAAGCACTGATCAACAAGGAAGGCATCGAGTACGTCTCCGTGCGTTTCACCGATCTGATCGGCGTTCAGCAGCACTTCACCGTCCCGGCCAGCGAATTCATTGACAACGCCTTCACCGACGGTATGCCGTTCGATGGTTCGTCCGTACAGGGTTTCCAGGCCATCAACGAGTCCGACATGAAGCTGATCCCGGATGTCACGACCGCCTTCGTCGACCCGTTCCGCAAGCACAAGACCCTCGACGTGGCCTTCTCCATCGTCGACCCGCTGACCGACGAGCCGTACTCCCGCGACCCGCGCCAGGTCGCCGGCAAGGCCGAAGCCTACCTGAAGTCCACCGGCATCGCCGACACCGCTTCCTTCGCTCCCGAAGCCGAGTTCTTCATCTTCGACAAGGTGCGCTACGAGAACTCCATGCAGCGCTCCTTCTACGAGGTCGACACCATTGAGGCTCCGTGGAACTCCGGCGTCGACACCGAAGAGGACGGCACCCCGAACATCGGCTTCAAGAACCGCATCAAGAAGGGCTACTTCCCGGTTCCGCCGTGCGACCACTACCAGGACCTGCGCGACGACATGGTCGCCAACCTGCAGAAGGTCGGCCTGCAGCTGGAGCGCTCCCACCACGAGGTGGCCGGCGCCGGTCAGCAGGAGATCAACTACCGCTTCAACACCCTGCAGCACGCTGGCGACGACCTGATGAAGTACAAGTACGTCGTCCACGAGACCGCAGCGCTCGCCGGCAAGGCCGTGACCTTCATGCCCAAGCCGATCGCAGGCGACAACGGTACCGGCATGCACTGCCACCAGTCCCTGTGGAAGGACGGCAAGCCGCTGTTCTACGACGAGCAGGGCTACGGCGGCCTGTCCAACATCGCCCGCTGGTACATCGGCGGTCTGATCAAGCACTCCTCCGCAGTGGTCGCGTTCACGAACCCGTCGCTGAACTCTTACCACCGTCTGGTGCCGGGCTTCGAAGCTCCGGTTTCGCTGGTCTACTCCGCCCGTAACCGTTCCGCCGCCATCCGTATCCCGCTGGCCGGAACCTCCCCCGCTTCCAAGCGCATCGAGTTCCGTGCACCGGATCCGTCCTGCAACCCGTTCCTCGCCTTCTCCGCCCAGATGATGGCAGGCCTCGACGGTATCCTGAACCACATCGAGCCCCCGGAGCCGGTCGACAAGGATCTCTACGAGCTGCCGCCCGAAGAGCACGCCAACATCAAGCAGGTGCCGGGCTCCCTCGACGCGGCCCTGAACGCCCTGGAAGAGGACCACGACTTCCTGACCGCCGGCGACGTGTTCACCGACGATCTGATCGAGACCTGGCTTGACCTCAAGCGCGGCGAAATCGACCAGGCTCGCCTGGCCCCGACCCCGCTGGAGTACGAGCTGTACTTCCACATCTGATAGGCGAAGCCCCTGAGCCCTACTGCCGGTTGGTTTTTACTCTGCCAGTATAGCTCAGGTCTAGTTATGGTCTAGTTGTATTTCAAAAAACGGCCCCGCGTGATTCGTTTTGAACCACGCGGGGCCGTTTCGTCATCGCGGCCGTTCCGGCAACGCGGACAGCCAGTCGTCCAGATCACGCCGTCGGATGCGCTTGGTCGACGAGAGGGCGTAGCAGGCGATGAGCTCGCCTTGGTGTATGGCCTGACGGATGACCCTCTCGTCCAGCCCGGTCAGGGCGGCCGCCTCCGGCACTCCCAGTAGCGGGCGGTGCTCGATGGGCACGTAGGGCTTCTCCTTGGGGTCGGCGACGTCATTTTCGGATGCGGATGTTCTCTTCGGTTTCGTCATAGCAGCGGCTATGCGTCGCGAGGATTCAACGGCGTTGCGGCGCCGGCGCACCCGGCTGGCTTGCCGCGACGTTCGGATGCCCGGCGCTAGGTGATGGCCGTTCACCACGATGTTCTGGCCGGCCAGGGTGCGGGTGTACGCCGACCTGACCCGCCTGTACGCGTATCTGACCGGACTGTACGGCGCGAAGGCGGCCGTCATGGGCGAAGGGGCTGGGCCGCGCCCTGGCCGCCCGTCACCGACGGACTTGAAGACATGCTGTGAGGAGACTACGATGCTTCACGCCACACTCGACGAAACGGAGGGGCGCGGTGAAGAATCTGAATTGGCTTAGGGAGCGTCTTATCGACAAGCTTGGCTCGGCCGAAAGCGTATCGGGCTCCAGTGAAGGCTCTGGTTATTGGCGTGGTCGCGCCGACGTGCTTCGGGAGTCTCTGCTCATTGTGGACAGTATGCGCGACGGACAGGTCGACCGTCGCGCCGTCTGGCGCAAGAGTGTCGAACGGTTCGGACGGGACAAGCAGTCCATCGTGTGCATGGAGGAATGCGCCGAACTCATTCAGGCCGTCAGCAAACGATTGCGCGGCAGGCCCGATCCGGAGCATAATCTGGCCGAGGAGATGGCCGACGTGACCATCTGCCTGAAACTGCTGCAAATCATGTACGACATCACCGACGATGAGCTGGACGAATGGGTGGAACGAAAAACCATGAGACAGAAACAACGAATGGAGCAATGATGTTCGAAAAACCGGTTGAGGGCATCGTGAAGGTTGTGGGGGAACGCATGGTGATGGATGACGATTCGGATTTGGGTTCCGTTCTGGAGTCGTCCCGTGGAATGGACGGTTCGGACGAGGACGGTTCGGCCGGTGGGTGCCGGCGCGGGAGGAGACGTGATTCCGACGAGCCCAATGAGCTCGGCGTGTTCTCGATGTTCGCCACGACCGTTCCCGAACGCGGGGATGGGGAGCGTCCGGCGACGGTGCGTGGCATGGCGTGGCGGATAGGTCTGCTGTTCGCTTGGTATGTCGGCGTGTATGTGGCGAACATATGGTATTACCTGACCGGCCATGGCGAGTACGAGCGTGCGAGTCTGGCCATACTGTCGTGGTTCGGGGTTCGTTGGCACGACACTTGGTTGGGGGATTGGGGAGGTCCCATCGTCTGGATCGTGGTCCTCATGTTCAGCTCCTGCACCCCTCTGCATGTATCCACTCTTCTGATTGTCAATGGGTTCACGGGCCGTAGGTGCCGTCCGTTCTGTCTGCTGGCGGCGTTGCTCATGCCGGTGGGTGTGGCGGGCATGCTCACCGAACCGGTGTTGAAGCACGCCGATTGGGGAGAGGACTTCCCTGACATGTACCCGAATATCATTCCAGGTCTGCTCACGTCGATGGTATGTGCCGCTTTGGTCGCGGGTCTTGCGTTTTGGAGCATCCTGCGCAAACGTGCGGGCGACGAGGCGAAGGGCCGTCTGGCACGTCGTCTGGCGGTGTTCTCTCCGGGTGTGCCATTGTTGGGTATGCTTGCCTTTGAGGGTTTATCGGGGATTGGGAAGGCCGCCGCAGCATTCGGCATGATGCTGCTGCTCGCCGCGGTCGTCATCCCGAACGAACTGGATGGCGCACGATGGGCGATTGAGCATGATCGCGGCGCGTATTGGCTGTGGCCCGCGGCAATTGCCGTGGTTGGTGAGTTTGGTTTGTGTGTATTCGGCATGGTCGCGATTATCTACAACCTGCAATGACGCAATTGGTGCGTGGGCGAAACGATACGAGCCTACGACACGGCAGTCACGACGACATGCGCTCGGGGACGCATAGCCCCTTATGGAACCCACGCGGGGTTTTTAGACATACGCCCCGGAGCCGGCAACGCGAAGAATGGCGAGGGCGAGCGTCTGGGTGTGGCCATACGCGGAGACGACGTGCGTTTTGCCCGTCAGCATGATCGGTTGCAGTTCGCCGGCGGAGTCGAAGAATGTGAGCGTGCAGCGCATATCGGTTTTTTCCATGATCCAGTGCTATGCGCCCCGGCCGCAGGTCTAGTTATCCTAACCGGAAATAGCCGCACATGGCTGGCGATAGCAGTTTTACAGGTCATGTAAAAACCCTTGGAAACGGCGAAATGAAGCCGTTTATGGCGGTATTCCAACGTTTTGCGCCGACATCGCGCTAAAGGATGCTCCTACTTCCACATCTGATAGATGCTTTTCCATTATCTCTTCCTCTCTCTTCCCCTCCTCATCTTTTTCTCCCTCCTTCTCTTTCCTCCTCCCCCGATGTATCAGCGAATCATTCTCATTAAGAAAGGTGCGAGGATTGCGCACA
>OCAH01000213.1_pt1 | contig 25888 bp, 19 predicted proteins | sample 1477131 | NCBI WGS metagenome assembly OCAH01 (sample SAMEA2580291, study PRJEB22360) | human gut metagenome | biome: human gut; feature: human-associated habitat; material: faeces | place: Denmark | collected 2008/2010
TCCGCAACACGCTACTGCTGATGGGACGAGACGTACAGCAGACAGCGGAAACCGTAGGCGAGTACAAGCCAACCGACGAGCCAGAAAGACCGTAGCCCGCAGGCCATCCTCAACTGCAGGCCCGGAGGGCTGTCGCGCAGAGGCTGTGCCAGCGGGTCCCGCGTTTAGTCGGCGGGGTGTGGGTGGATGATGCGGGGGATGAGCCGCTCAACGGTGTCGTGGTGGTGGTGGAGAACAGCACGGTCTTTCCGGCTCCGGCGAACGAACGCAGCACATCGACGACCACGTCGGTGTTGCGCTCGTCCAATCCGTCGGTCGGCTCGCCCAACACCAGCGCACGGCCAGCGCCAGCAAGCGGAACACGATGACCATGACGGCGATGCCGATCACGGCGGACAGGATGTAGCCGACCACGTCCGGCAACCCCTGCAGCGAATAGTACGGCAGCAGCGCATCCCACGAGAAGCCGTGGGCGATGTACTGCGGCACATAATTCAGCCCCGTCGCGCTCATGAAGTCCTCGGCACCCCATTCACCCTACGCATCACCGGTGGCCAGCAGACCGATCGGCGACAGCTCGACTATACGGAACTGGGCATGTGGCGGAATTTCACCCACTGCGGCGTGCTGTACGCGCATGTGCCGGAGGTCGATCCGCTCGCGTCGCCGCCTGCGCCACGGGATGCCGCAGGCCCCACGGCGGAGCCAGCAACGGCGGCTGATCCCGACATGTCGGCCGAAGCGGTGCGCGCCCGCATCGAGGCCGCCCGCATCAAGGCGGAAAACGAACTCATCGACCACATCCGATCCCACGCGGACGCCATAGGCTTCCCCGGCGAGCTGGGAGTCAGCCGCGCCGTCAACGGCATCTGTCTGCGAGTGCTCACCACACGCGGTGATGACGCCTTCGACTTGATCAAAGACGTGTCGGATTTCGTCGTTGCGTAAAATCGCGCTCTCAAAACTCGCAGATACAGCATGAATACACGCAAAAAGTGCTTGTATCTGCGAGTTTTGAGAGCGCCCCTGACGCTATTGCCGCACCAACGGCGGCATCGGCTGCCCCCCCCGGGCGGGCGTCCGCGACATCAGCGTGGGATCGCGGCTGCCACTCCGGGTCGTGCATCAGCTTGTGCGAGTCCCGCCATCCCTTGGCGATCTGCACCAGCCCGGTGCGCACGTGCTCGCGGTCGACCGCGACCAGGCGAATAACCTCTTTCGCCACCGTGGCGGCCGTTCCCAGGGCGAACAGCACTGGCCGGTAGTCGCCGTGCACCATGAAGTACCGGGCCATGTACCCGCGGTTGCGCAGGATGTGGTACCGGTTCATGTCCGAGGTGGAGTTCAGCTGCCGCAATCCGGCGATGTCCCAGTTGCTGATGTCGCGCGTGCGCCGCATCACCACGTCGGGCACCACAATCGAGTTGGTGACCTTGCTGGCCAGATACCCGTACATCGTGTCGTCCCAGTAGATGAAGAACCGCGGGTCGGGGAGCCCGATCTTCTCCACGATGCGCCTGCGGAACAGCCCGCCCTCAAAGCACAGCGTGTTCATCACGCGGTACCCGGCGGAGCCGAATGCGGCCGGCACGATCGGGTTCGGGATGCCCAGCGGCACGATGAAGTTGTACTGCCAGTAGAACGGCCCGCCGTCGAAATCGAGCTTGCCGCCCTGGATCACGTCATGGTCGCGACCCCATTTCGCGAGCTTCTCGATGCCGTCAGGCAGTACGGCGACGTCGTCGTCCATCACCCAGAACCATTCCGCCCCGAGATCGTACGCGACTTTTACTCCGACGGAAAACCCACCGGCACCGCCAAGATTGTCGGTTTGCGGAGCGTACACCACACGGCTCGTGCCACCTTTGCGGTCGGCGTCCGTCGTCCCCCACAGACCGTCGGCCTTCTCCCGGAATTCGTCGACCATGTCCTGCGTCTCGTCGGAGTGTTCGTTATCGACGATGACGATGCGCCATGGCGCGACCGTCAGCTGCGCGAATGAGGCCAGGAGTTCTTCCAGCAACTGCTGGCGCTTATATGTCACCACGATGATGGCGAGCTTGTCGAACGCCGCACGGGCATCACAGGTGTGCTCGACCGTGGCTTCCCCAGTTTTGTCGTTCCTGTAAGTCATACCTTTCATTGTGACACCGTTTATGTGAAGGAAAGTGATAGTCACAGGATTGCCACCAGGCAACGCCATAATGTCATGCCGACGTTTCCGGCCGTGCAGCTACTACCGTTCAGAGAGTATGGAGGTGGGTCATGAGGGCGGCACCGCCCGGCGCGTGGTCAGTCGCCGGAGCTGCTGTCACCGGCGCTGCCATCGCCGCTGCTCGACCCGCTGCCGTCGGACGAGTCCGGGGCCGGCTCGCCGGGCGCCTGCCCGCGCGTGACCGTCACCGTGTTCTCGGAGCCATCCCTCCACATAATCCAGTCCACGGCCGTATGGTCGTAGTCGTCCGCGTCATCGCCCGACGGGGTCAACGTGTAGCTGCCGACTGTCTCGCCCTTCTCGTCGACGATGATGTTCTCGTCCGTGGTTTTGACGTAGAACTGCTTCAGCAGATAGTTGGCTCCTTCGAACTCACCGGAGTTCAGCATCAGGCGGGCCCACCGCCCGCCGTCCAGCACCTCGGTGACCTTCAGGTCGCGCGAGAGGATAAACACACGCTTGCTGTCGCTCGACTCATCCCACTGGAAATACAGGGAACCGTCCGAGAACTGGCCGAAGTCCGTGAAGTTCACGTACTGGTCATCCTTCGTGTTGATGTTCAGCAGGTCGGTGACTTTTTTGGTCTTGCCCGTGCCTGCATCCAGAATCAGCAGCTTGTTGCCGTTATAGCTTTCGGAGGGATTGAGCACGTACTGATTCGCGCCGAACCGATACAGGCCCTGCAAGTCGCATCGGTAGGTGTCGCCGGGCGAGCAGTAGTCCGAAGGAATCTTCACGATTTCCTTGTTGCTGTCGATGGAATACAGGTGGTATGCGCTGTCCTTGACCACATATGTGTCGAACACGTGGTAATCGTCCACATCGACTTCAGTAGTGTTCAACGACTGGTATCCGCCGCTGTCCTTGCTGATGCTCACGCTGTCCTTGAACGTCTGCAAGGTCTCGGCCTGCTTCGCGCCGCCGCTCAATCCCATGATCTGCTTGTGGCCGATTTCGACCTCACGCTGATCGTCGTTGACAGTCCTCTTCTCCGTCGTCTTCCAACTTTTCTCGATGGCGACGCGATTGTTGGATTGCGCGAGCACATCGAATTCGTAATCCTGCTGCAGGTTGATCAGATTGTCTTCCTCGGTGCGCAGATCGATGCGATCGGACAATTCGCCGGATTTCAAATCGACCTGATGGGCGAACAGGTGCACGGTTTCCGGCGTGGTGCCGACCGCCTTGGTCTTGACCGCGTAGATCACGAACACGGACGGATTGGGACCGTATGTGGCGGCGACGACCGGATCGGAGTACATCTTCTCCCCGGATTTCAGAGCCGAGAAGTAGATCACCTTCGATTCGTCCATTGCCGGCGTCCAGACGCCGAACGCATATTGCCCGTCATCGGCGGATTGGCTGGAACTGCCATAGTCGGAATCGCTGCTGGAGCTCGCATCGCCGTTGGCGCAGGGCATTACGTCGGAAACCACTGCGCCGCCGTCCCACCCCCAGTCGGAGGTGTCGTAGTTGCAGACGAAGTTGGTCATGGTGACTTCGCTGACCGCTTTTTTGCCTTCGATCTGCGTCGGGGATTGCTTTTGCGTTTTCTTCGGCGTTGCATCAGTCGTGTCGCTGGTCTGCACGGGACTCGCGGCCGTGTTCTTCCTGCCGTGAAGGATGAGGAATGCGGCAACTCCGCCGACGACGATCGCCACGACGACGATGGCCGCGATGATGGCGATGATGATCTTGCGCTTCTTGCGTTGCGCGGGCGTAAGTGGTGGCTTCTTGCCGGGTTGGGATTGCGACCCGGGCTGACCTTGGGGTGCGCTGCCGCCGTTATCCGCGGGGCCCGCTGGCTGCGGGACAGGCGGCAACGTCCCCGTACCGGGTACTGTGTTCGGAGCGAAGCCGGACGCGGCTGTACCAGGTTGAGGCATCTGCGCCCCGCTACCGGGCGCTGCGGCGGCACCGCTTGCGACCGGAATGCCGCAGTATGTGCAGAACACCGATCCCGCTGGAATTTCATTACCACATCGAGCGCATCTGGCCATCATCATCCCCTGTCTCTTCGTTACGACAATCATAACCAATTCGAGGGATTTTGAAAGGCCGCGAAGCCCTGCGGCCGGGCGCGATGTCACGCGGTCTGGGCTATGATGAAGGCGCAACCGAACGGGAGCCGCAAGGCTGAGAGGAAGCGACGCTTCGACCGTCAACTTGATGCGGGTAATGCCGCCGTAGGGACGAGTTGTCCAGTCGCAGCGCAGCAACAATCGGCATCCGCCAACCGATGGTGGACGGTTCCCAGCCAAACGCACCGGGCATCCCGGCATATAACAGAACAGGCATAACGAAAAAACGCATGATTCGGGTCATGGAGGGGCGCACCACCTCACAGGGTACGGCTTGCTCCAGCGACCCGTTTTTCATATCGGCGGACGCCGGCGCACCCGATCGGAGATCGACCGGCAACGGCCGGCAGCGCAATGTCGCCGATATGGGAATCACGCCAGCGACCGAGGAGGGACACATGATCATCAACGGGCAGCCGGAGGACATCGCCACGCCGCTCAGCGTCGACGAACTCATCGCGCGCAAGGGCCTTAACGCGGGACGCGTGGCGGTCGAGGTGAACGGTGCCATCGTGCCGCGCGACAAGCGCGCACAGACCATGCTGAGCGGCACCGACACCGTCGAAATCGTCACGTTCGTGCAGGGCGGCTGAGAGCCCGGCAAACACGCGGCAAGGCATCGGCACGGGCTCATGCCGATGCCGGCCAGCGAACCGCACTCCGACCCGAATACCGCACGCATCAAGCGTCATATACCTCAAAGAAAGGTACCATCATGACCATCGCATCAACCACACCGGCCGCCCAATCGAACGACCCGGTGCTCGACGAACTCATCGGCACGGCGACGAACACCGCGCTGCTCCCCGAACCGGACGCGCACGCCTACGACGACATCGCGACCGGCGACGCCGACCCGCTGGTGCTCGGCGGGCACAAGTTCACCAGCCGCTTCATCCTCGGCTCGGGGCGCTACGACCTGAACCTCATCAAGGCGACCATAGAGAACGCCGGCACGCAGATCGTGACGATGGCGTTGCGTCGCTGCCGCACGACCGAGAACAACCTGCTCGACTACATCCCCAAGGGCATCACGATGCTGCCGAACACGTCCGGCGCGCGTAACGCGGAGGAGGCCGTGCGCATTGCGCGTCTCGCCCGCGAGGTCTGCCAGACGGACTTCGTCAAGGTCGAGATCGAGCACGAGACGAAGTACCTGCTGCCCGACAACGAGGAGACGATTCGCGCCACCGAGATGCTCGCCAAGGAGGGCTTCGTGGTGATGCCGTACATGTTCCCCGATCCGATCGCGGCCAAGCGGCTTGAGGAGGCCGGCGCCGCCTGCGTGATGCCGCTCGGCTCGCTTATCGGCTCCAACAAGGGACTGCGCATGCGCGACTTCATCGAGGTTATCATCGCGAACACGCACGTGCCGGTGATCATCGACGCGGGCATCGGGCGTCCCAGCCAGGCCGCCGAGGCCATGGAGATGGGCGCGGACGCGGTGATGGCGTACACGGCCATCGCGAGCGCCGGCAACATCCCGCTGATGGCCCGCGCGTTCAAGCACGCCATCGAATCCGGCCGCGAGGCATACCTGTCCGGCCTGGGCACGGTGACGGAGGGCCACGCCGTGCCGTCCAGCCCGACGAACGCCGCCGACTACCTGCACTGAGCCACCCGTACTGAGTCGCCTACTCACGTCGCCGCCCGGCAGCGTGCACCCATACGTGGAGCACGATGCCGGGTGTACCTTAATCTCGCGATGACGCCCAGCCCCGCGGCCCGAGACCCCGCGATCACAGGTCAACGGCCATCGCCAGCTCCAGGTCGTCGTCCAGTTCCTCGACATCGAAGTCGAGCTTCCTGAGCACGTCGTCATTGGGAACATCGCCAAGGGGCGCATCATCACCGTCGCCGGGGCCCATGTCACCGGGATCGTCATCAGGGCGCATCAGCATCGATTCCACGACCTCATCATATTGGTCCGGATTGCCGCGGAACAACGCCAAAGCGCACCCCCGCGCCAGGCGCTCATCCGGGAACCGTGCCAATACGATGTTCGCCAAGGACTCGCCCAAATGTGCCTTCGCGTTCATTTCCTCCTCGCTCAGCTTGTCGAGACGCTTCTGCATACGGCGTGTGAGACGCTGTATGTCCGCCTCGGACGTACTGTAAAGCGTGCCGTCCGTCGCGTAGTCGTCATCAAGTCCCCGTGAGAATTCATCGAATCCGTTCATGAACGCGATTATCGGCAATGACAGCAGACCGAACCGGACGAGCGTCTCCGTAAGCAGTTCCAGCTGCTCGACGCCTCGGTCGAACCGCTTGCGGTCTCGCCGCTCGAATCCGAGGATAAGGTCATGGGCCATCACGTCGCCCATCAGCGAGTATGCCAGATCGTTCAGGAACGCCACATCCTGCCATAGTGGTTCTCCCGGCACATCCCGATTGTGTTCCAGCGCGAGCATGCGGTCATCGACATCTATTGGTTCATCGTCCCACATCTTCTCGTATGCATCAATCAGCCGGACGACATCGTACATGTATCGCCGCTCGCATTTCAGCAGATCCAGCCTATCCTCCATGTCGATGCGGGCGCAGCTCTCGCAGTCGCACAGCGACTCATCGTCCACCTCGGCATATCCGCGAACGCCATCTCGCTTCGACGAGCATCCGCCCGCGTCGCGATCTGCCGTCGCAATCTCTCCGACAGCCGGTCCCTCATCGTCATGACGACCCATATACTCACTCATCCACTGATTGCCATGCAGCTCGTATTCCGCATCGGCCTGCGCCCGCCGCTCGTGCAGATAGTCGACCACGCGCCGATACCGCATGTCCGGCGCCGCACCGAAGCGCAACACGTCTCCGTCCTCGCGCAGCATGCACATGCCGATGCCGGGGTACAGCAGCAGCATCCGAGCGATGTCGAGGCTGCGCCGCTCATCGGCACCCCAATTGAGCAGGGTGTATGCCGCCAGCCGGTGCATCTGCGTCGAATGCTCCTCCATGGCGAGCCCGCGCTGCTTGCGGTTGCCGAACCGCTTCCTGCCGCGAGGCCGTCGCATCAGTTCCTCGACGGTCGTCATACGAATCAGCGACGGCATGTAATCGGACGGGTCGTCGCGAAACAGAGCCAGCGTGGAATCGTTCAGCAGCTCGTACAGCCACACCGAGATGCCGTACTTGCGCACCGTTTCGGAGCAGCCGTGAAGAAACCTCCGGCACTCGCCCACCAGCCGCCCGTTGAATGACATCGCCGCCGCGCACAGGTTCGTCGTCCAACTGCCGCACGCGAATACGTCGCGCGCCAGCGCGTACAGCCGGTGATCCCATGGCGTGGGCGTGCCGTCCCTGTCATAGTCTTCGCACACCTTGCGCATAGTCTCCGGAGAGACGAGTTCCTCGAATCGCCGCTCCAACTTGTTGATAGCCTGCAGAAATCCGATGGTATCCATCGAGAATGATGTCGCCATGATCGCTCCTTTTCGTATGCGCCACTGCCGTCACGGTCCCTCCGCGTCCTCGCGCATAGGCACACCATGGCACACCCAAGGCTCCCGGCGCCACCCACCCTCGAAAATCTGTGGATATGTGGATAACTCACCCCTTATCCACAGTTGTCCACATTGCCGGCGGAACCGGCAAGCCCGGCCATCAGACCGGTGAAACCATACGAAAATGCCAGAATGGAACACCACGCGCATAAACAACATCCACTATCATGGCTAGCGGAAGTCGATCACATGCCGCAGGCCGTCGCACCAGCTCAGGCATCAAAGGGAAGAGACAATGAACGAAAACAAACGCACCGTGACGATTCTCATACCCTGTTACAACGAGGAGGAGTCGCTGCCGATGCTGTTCGCCCGGCTCACCACGCTCTCTGAGAACGCCCAGCTGGCACCGGACGATGACGATCGCATCGACTATCGCTTCCTGTTCGTGGACGACGGGTCGAAGGATTCGACCCGCGACGAAATCCGCGAGTTCGCCAGCAACCGTTTCGACACGGGCTTCATCTTCCTCTCCCGCAACTTCGGCAAGGAGCATGCCATGCTCGCCGGCATCGATGCGGTCGACACCGACGCATTGGTCATCATCGACGCCGACCTGCAGGATCCGCCCGAGCTGATCGGCGACATGGTCAAGCTGTGGCGGCAAGGATACGAGGACGTGTACGCCCGACACCGCTCGCGCAAGGGCGAAAGCTGGTTCAAGAAGGCCACCTCGCACCTGTATTACACGCTGTTGCAGAAGGTTTCCAGCGTGCAGATCCAGCGCGACACCGGCGATTTCCGACTGCTTGACCGCAAATGCGTCACCGCGCTGCAGCACTTGCGCGAGTCCGAGCGCAATTCGAAGGCGTTGTTCAGCTGGATCGGCTTCAAGAAGATCGAGTTCCTGTACGATCGCGACCCACGCTGCGCCGGTAAGACGAAATGGAACTACTGGAAGCTGATGAAGCTAGCGATCGACGGGTTCACCTCGTTCACGGTGGCGCCGCTGCGTGCGGTCACGATCTGCGGCGGCATCGTGTCGCTGTCGGCGATCATCTACGCTCTGGTCGTGTTCGTGCATACGATCGTCAACGGCGTGGACGTGCCCGGCTATGCGTCGCTGATGATCGTCGTGCTGGTGCTCGGCGGCATCCAGCTGCTTGCGCTGGGCGTCATCGGCGAATATCTCGGCCGCACGTTCATTCAGACCAAGAACCGGCCGAACTATCTGATCGAAGAGGAGCAGCGGCCGAAGGAGCGCTGACGGTCAGCCTATGTAAGGTGCCCGCGCGGACACGCACAGCTGTGCCCGCGCGGCCGTCCGTGGCTACATGAATTTCTTCAGATCCACCGGACAGCTCAGGCCATCCTTGATGCTGCTGAGCTTGTCCAGCACACCTCCATTGGAGGAGTCGGTGGAGTTCTTGTTCTCGTCGGCAGGCTTCGATGAGGTCTTGCCGGAGGATTTGCCACCGTCGGTGCCGTCGCTGCCAGTTCCCGCCCACTGGTCCTCCACCGCATCCGGCACATCAGCGCCGCACGTGTCGGTGACCTTGCCGTTGGTGCCCGTGTAGATGCCCTTCTCGTTGATAATCGGCGTGGTGACGACGTCCAGCGTCGACTTCGCCTTCTCCGCCGCCCGCACGGTGAACGCGATGGTCACCGTCTCACCCGGCTTGATGCCCTGGGTCAGACGCAGGTTGATGAACTGGCGGTCCTCCACGGTGCCGTTCGACACCATTTCGCCGGCTTCGTAGGCGAGCGACGTGATCGCGCCGCCTTCGGGCGCCATCAGGAACAGTCGCGGCTGCATCGTGCCCTTCTCCGTATTGCCGGTAATGAACGCCGGCAATGACTTCGCCTGCTCCTCGGTCATCGTGTTCTTCAACCGTACCGTCACCGTGTATTCGTCGCCGAGGCCGGCGCTCGCGATGGTCATGGGGTTGGTGGCTCGGGCGGGCGCGTCCACTTCGTCGCTGATGCGGTACGAGTTCGCGGCGAAATCGCTGCCGCACGTCTTCTTGACGGTGATGCTCGGCTCAAGATACCAGCTGAGCTTGCTGGGCTTCGCCTCGGTCACGTAGACACCGGCCTTCGGCTGTTCCACACTGCCGGGAATCATGCCCGCGACGTTCGCGTCGAAGACCTTGGTCTGTACGAGCGCCGCCAGCTCCTCCTCCTGCGCCATCCACAGCTTGAAATGGCCGTTCGCGGACGTCTGCCGCAGCGCCTTGAGCATCGGCGACAGCGTCGACGTGCCCACGCCCGAGAACACGTGGGTCATGATCGTCTTCGACGCCTTGTTGGTGTAGGCGTTCTGCTCCTTGTAGATCGGGTGGTCCACGTACAGCTCGTTGAGGAAGAACTTGACCGTGTTCGTGCCGTCCAGCACCTTGCCGTCACTGAGCTTGACCGATCCCGTCGCGCCGATCAGCGACTGCAGGAACACGGGGTCAAGCGCGAACACACCGGCGATCTCCTGGTTCTCATTGCCCGGCTGCGCGAGCCACATGTTCTTCAATGTGACCGCAGCCCGCTGGAAGTTCGGGTTGACGGTGGTCGTCTGCGGGTATTTCCACACCTGGTCGCCGAACACCGCGGCTTCCTTGACGTTCTCGGCATCGTACGGCTGCGTGCCGTAGGTGATGTCGGTGGTGGCGATGAAGTCGCCGATCGTGACCTTGCCGTGGTCGGCGGTCACCGGCGCGATGTTGCCGACCATGCCGCCGCCGGACCGCAGCTCGGCCGGATTGTAGATCGCGACCAGGTACGTGCGCTCACCGTTCTCGCCCAGCAGCTGTGGCAGCAGGTTGATCAGCTCGTCGTATTCGTTGAGCATCTTGTCCACGGATTTCAGGCCGGAGACGCCGGTCTTCACCATGGAGACGATGCTCGAGCTCTTCGGAGGCGCCAGCTTCTCCAGCCGCCGCGTCTCGACTTTGATGTCGGCTCGGGCCTGCTTGACGATGCCCGGCATGGCCGTCACCGCGCTCAGGTCGACGGATTTGTCTTTCATGGAGAAGCCGGACAGCTGCTTGCTCAGGTCCATCAAATCGGTGAACGGCCCGTCCACCAGGTTTCCCATGGCGTCCAGCATCGTGCGCGCGGCGGTGATGTCGTTCCCGTACGCCGTATGGTCGCGCAGGAACGTCCACTGCGACTTGTCCAGTTCGTCGCGCAGCGCCCGCGTGGACGTCACCATCTCACGTGCGGACGTACCGATGTTACCTCCGCCACCGCAGCCGAGCGCGGTGTTGGCGAGGTTTTCGGAAGCGGAGATGAAGCGGTTCGCCTCCGTGTACAGTTTGAGCGCGGAGATTCCGTAGATGCCGACGACCGACAACACGGCTCCCAGTAGCACGAACACCACATACAGCACGATGCGCCGCGGACGCAGCGCTTGAGACAGGAATTGATGTCCTTTTCGTCCGATGTGCTGGGGGGATCGGCGCATGGGTTAACCTCGTTTGCTTCGTGTTACATTCCGTTTTGTCGCGTCCGTCGTTCCACGCGACGACCGTTATCGTTCCGTCGGGTTCGATGGTCTGCCGTCACACCGTCTTTTCGGGTGAACCGGCTCTCGACGCTACGTAATACAACCTCAGATGATACCGCGCGATGCTTACCGCACGCTAAGTCTTCTTTCTGAACCGTTGTATTTCGACGTTTTTTTCACCATTGCCCGGGACAGGCGGAAGGATGGCCCGGCACAACACCCGCGACCTTGTCAGACTGCTTTCAGACTTCATTGAGGGGTATAACAGTATGGAGCAAGATAACATACACATAGCGCGACCATAGTGTTGCCTACGGGATGCCGTGCTTTACGGGGCCTTTCGGGGTTCTTCGGGTGGCGTCCCGGCCACTGTCACGAAAACGCGGGCGCACGGTTGCCATGATCGCAGCCCCCGCTGGGAAGAACTGGAGAAGTACACGCATGTTCGTTCTCAAGAACGCATGGTCATCCATAGTCCGCCGCAAATGGCGCACGCTGTTGACCATGTTCATCGCCATCATCGTCACATTCGGGACATTGTTCGGTTTCTCCGTCCTGCACGCCGATGAATCGGCCACCGATGGCTACAACCCCCAGCTGATCAGCGCCGTCATCCGCCCGGATGCGAAGACCAAGGCAACCTACAACGGCGCCGATTCTTCCTATACGAAGAACTACCTGGCGTTCGACGCATACGACAACTACGCGTCTGCGCTGCAGGCCGCCGGCCTGACGTACAGCTATGCACTCACCATCACCGTGCCGGTGCGGCAGAGCGGCGACGTCAAGGCCATCGCTGGCACCGACGACCAGAGCGCCGACAAGACCGGCGGCGAGATGCTGTACCGCAGCTTCTCTTCGCTGGAGGCCGCGCATGAGAACGAGCTCGGCCGGTACAAGATCGTCAAGGGCAAGCAACTGGACTACTCGAGCCAGTCGAAGACAGGCGTGCTGATTTCACAGGCGTTCGCGAAGAAGAACGGCCTGGACGTGGGCGACAAGTTCACCGTCGCGTTCCCGAACGACGCGAAGAAGACCATCGAGCAGACCGTCCGCGGCATTTACGAGTACACGGAGCCGGCCGCCGCGGGGCAGGGTTCGGACGCCAAACTCGCCAAGGACAACCGCGACAACGTCATCTACACCGCGTACTACACCTTCGCGATGGACGGCCTGTATGCGGCCGACGGCAAAGGCTGGCTGATTCCCGACCTGAACATCTCGTTCCTGCTCGACAGCATGTCGACCTATCGGAAGTTCGAGAAGGTCATCAAGAAGGCAAAGCTGCCCGCGAACCATGAGCTCACCTCGCCGACACTAATCGAGCACGAGAAGCAGATCGCGCCGCTGCGCTCCCTGGCGAGCTCGATGAAGCCTATGCTCGCCGCCCTCTGGATTGTGGGCGCGGTGCTGTTGCTGCTTTCGTGGGGATCGAGCCTGCTGGTCGGCCGTCGGCGTGAAATCGGCAACCAGATCGTCATCGGCGTCTCGCGTGGGCGTATCGCCTGGCAGTTCATGCTGGAGACGCTGTTGCTGAACCTTGTCGGATTCGCCGTAGGCATGGTCGTCGGCGCGTTCGCGGTCAAGCCGCTGGCCACGAAGCTCGCCGACGGCAATGCGGTCAGTGTGCCGGGCAACCTGATCTGGACTGTCATCTGGAGCGGTCTCGGCACGATTGTGGTCCTGATGGTGATCGCCATGATCCGCGTGCTGCTGTTCCGTGTCAGGACGCTGTTTGCGGCCCGTTCCTCGAATGAGGTCGAGGTCGTGGATGACGGCGGGACGGACGACACCGCAACAAGCGACAACGCAGCGAACGACAGCGATACGGCAGACGCCGACGATACGGCGGAATCGGCACAGGAGCAGGCATGAACGACACGAACACGAATAAGGCGGACGACATGAACGAGGACGACGTCACACTGACCGGTTCCGAAGGCGAGAACACGGCGGTCGAATCAGACGCGGCAGCCGACGCCATGGCCGACACGGCAACCGAATCCCCGGATGCCGCCGGAGCGAGCGATTCGACGACGGTACCGGACAGCGTGCAGTTCTCCATCGTCTTCGACGACGACGGTGACGACTCCGACGCCATCGTGATCGACGCTGCCGACGCGGAAATCGACACTACCGCGGAAGCCGATACGACGGTCGCGACGGATGGCTCCGCCGAGGAGGCACCGGCCGACGACGAGAAGCCCGGAGATGATACGCAGGATGCCGCCGCGCAGGAGCCGGCCAGTGCCGACAACACCGCCGATAACACCAGTGCCGATACCGGCGATGCTGATACCGGCGCCACGGCGGCGGGCACCGCCGACGAGAACTTGGACGTGGCAGCGGCCAACGCCAGCAAGGTCAACGAAACGCTCAAGCTGAGCACCGGGGGCAAGACGGCCGGTGATAGCCAGAAGAAGACCAGGGCCGGCAGGGTCACCGTGGCATCGGCCAGCGTCGACCCTGCAATGCGTCTGTCATCGCGCATCGACAAGGAGCTCAAGCGCAGCAAGGCGGACAGCATCCGTCTCAAGTCTTACCCGACGTTCTCGATGAACAAGGTCACAGTGACCGACAAGAAGTCCGGCCGTCACGTGCTCGACCGCATGACCCAGGCGTTCTATGCCGGGCATGTGTACTCGGTGCTGCTGCCCGACAACGACCGCATGCTGCACGAGACCCTGATGGGCGTGATGAGCGGCATCATCCGGCCGCATGACGGCAATGTGATGAACAAAAGCGCGAACCTGCTGGAGCTTGAGCCCGGCGAAGTCCGTGGACATCGACTGGGACTGGTGCCGCAGCAGTATGCGGTACGAGACGACATGAGCGCCGAACGCAACCTGGTGTATGCGATGGATGCCTCCGGGCGCACGTTCCTCAAGCCGAAGCCGGTGATCGCACGCGAGCTGCTGCACAAGGTCCATTTCGATGTGGATACCCCGAACGCTCCGGTTGGCAAGCTGGACGTGGTGGAGCAGCGTCGCGTGGCGATCGCGCGCGCCATCGCCTGCGAGGCCGAGGTGCTGATCGCCGACGAGCCCACGGGCGGGCTGAACGATGACGACAGCGTGGAGATCCTGCAGCTGCTCACGTCGCTCACCCACGGCGACCCCAAACGCTGCGTGATCATCCTCACCGAATCAGAAGCCGTTGCCAACATAGCCGAAACCATCATCAAGCTATAAACGGCCTCATCTGATGCGCCCTCGCTGGGTGGGCAGTCCACCGGGCTATCCACCCAGCGGGGGCGCATTGATTCCACCTAGATCATGCGCATGCGGAACCTCGCGGCCAGGGCCGGCACGTCGGGGACGCCGTACTGGTCGACCAGATCCAGCCAGCGCCGCTTGTTCGCCTCCCCATAGCGCTCCGCACGCTTGGCGTAGGCTTGCGCGGTCAGGAACTTCGGCGGTATCGACTTGCTGTTGTATTTGTCGGCGACCATCACGATTTCCTGTTCCAGATTGACCGGCATGTAATCGACCGGAGGCAGCGGCAGGTTCTGCGCGATGACCATCTGCTGGGTCAGGCCGACCCCAGTATGATTGCGCGCGAACTGGGCGATGGACTCGTCCACGCCCTGCTCCAGCAAGTACTCGTAGCCGAGCAGGCCATGCAGGATGTAACGTTTCCCGTCGAATTGCAGCGGTTCGCCATCACTGCCGTCATGCTTGAGCACGCGATACGTGCCGATGTCGTGCAGCAGGCCGCCGATCGTCGCCAGATGTTCGTCGATCAGGCGTTTCGGCACACGGCCACCGGTGATGCCGTCCGACGGCAGGTCGGCTTGTTCAGCTGCCCCGGCGGAATCGTCAAGCGCGTTGCCGCTGCCCTGGCCCAGCTTGTTGGTGAACAGCGCGTTCTGATGGCGGGCGAGCTGGCGGGCGATGGTCGCCACGACAACGCAATGCGTGTGCACCAGGTCATAGGCGGCCTGGGAGGGGGCGATTTTCTTGTGCAGCTCGTCAATCTGGTCGAGTGTGGGGATATAACCGGTCATACGGCTCATTGTAGCCATCGCGACACGCCGATAACATCACACAATCGCAAGGTGCATTTCCACAGATCAGCCATTTTCCGGCCTTCATCATAAACAGCGACGTCGATTGTGCTGCGCAATCCGGGCGTGTCGCGCCGGTGAGGAGGAAAAGAGGAGAGCGTTGCGAGCAAGTTACAGATGCCAGGTGCCATCAATCGCCCGATAGACGCCTCTCAGATGGAGCGCACGTGGCATTCGCCGGTACGGTTGGACGCCACGATCATCTGATCGTTCTCCAGCACCTTCCAACCATCGGACTCGTTCTGCTCGAAGCCGGAACTCGCCACGACCACACCGGACGGCTTGCCGTCACGGTCCTGCACATCACGGTACCTCATCACACGGTAATCGTGAGCCTTCTCGCCCTTGCCGTACTCGTCGTAAATCTCGACGATGCGCGGCGACGTCTTCTCGCGGCCGGCGGCGCACAAAGCCACGAGCTGGTCCTGGCTTTGGATCATGCAGTTGTAGCTGGACTTGGGGTACGCCTGACGCAGCTGGCGTACCGCCTGCGCCACGGCCTCGTCCAGCGCGAAGCCGAACGCGATGTATTCGAGGATGACCGAGAAGAAGATCGCGGAGTCGGAACGGCCGCCGGTCGACAGGAACGCACCCTGATTGATCGGGTACGCGCGGTTGAGCACGATGTTGATGCCGCGGTCGTCGGAGATGTCGCCGTTGTGGATGAAGCTCAGCCCGTTCGCGAAGAACGGATGCTGGTTCTCCAGAATCAGCGGCAGGTTGGAGCTGGCGAGACGCAGGTGCCACAGGCCACCGCGTGCGGGGTCGTCCGCAAAGTCACGGAAAATCGGGTCATGGCGGGCGGCCAGTGTGCTCTTGTACAGTTTCGTGCCGGTCTCGGGCTTGCGTACCTCGCCGGCGGCAAACGGCAGCTCAGTGGGGTTCGACAGCAACGCGACACCCCAACCGTCATTGTGAATCTCGCTGAGATCCCGGAAATCCGTCACCTCGTGCATGCCCAGGACGTCGTTGAGGCTCAGATTGAATCCCGATGTCGCGTATCCCAGTAATCTGCACATGCTTGGTACTGTATCGTGCCGCGGCGGCTGACAAGCGGGCGTGGCTATAGGAGTTCCTTATAGCGTGCGCACGGCCGCGATGCGCATGCGGTCCGGCACCCGGCAGACACATGCCGATACGACCAATACGGCCACACAAACGGCCGATTGACGGGCAAGCGTCGCCATCAGGGGAAACTGCCAGAAGAACAAGCGTCCACCTGCCCGCTCGCCAATCGCACAACAGACGAACAGGTATAAGGCAGGTGCCGCCGCGCCAACTCTCAGTCCGCACAGGCAGCCACATATCACCCCGAAGCAGCCAAGTCCGCCCACAGATAGCGCCTGCGCGACCCCGGCCGTGCCATATACCGGTATCATCACCGCACCCAGTGCCATCATTCCCGCGATCAACACCAGCAACGCCGCACGATCCATCAGCCACGTATTCCTGACGGCAACCACATCAGCCGCAGACATGCCAGGCAGCGACCACGCAATCATCGTCGCAGGCACAAGCGCCGCCAACGTCGCAAGAGGCAGACTCACGCCGGAACCGACCAGCGCAGGCAATCCAACCGTCATGGACGCCAATGGCAGCGTAACAAGCTGCGCGGCCAAACACAGCATCGTCAGCAGTGCCATCCTCGCCGTCTTCATGCAAGCCGGCAGCGTTCGTCATCCATAATTCAGCGACCTGATAATCACGTGCCTGCGTGTCCAATATCTCGCATCTGTTCTGTGTGGTGTCATACGTCAGCAGACCGGACAGCAGGTACGAGGCAATCTCATCGCCGGACAACTGTTCACTGTCTTCAGCGCTGAACAGCCATGCAGTATGATCCGCCGGGGATTCGGACAACTTGGCAGGCGTCACATATCCATTTCGACCAAGTTTCCCGGACAAGTCGGCAGCCGGCTGACCGGCCAAACGCAGACCGTGATGCCATCTCGCCGGTCACAGACAGTAGAGGTCGTCCTTGCGATAACCGGATATGCACCGAACGGCAGTACCAGCGGGGCGGCTACCGCGACGGTGGCGCATAGAGCGACTACTGCGCAGACGGAACAGCCGGCAACGGTCCTGTCATGGCTGCGCCATCCGACGACCATCGCCCGTACTGAGGCGGCGGCTGGCGCAAATACGCGGCACCCAGGCCGTAACGCATGGGCGGTTTGCCTCCGCAGTCCATCAGCCCATCAGGAGCGCACGCGAGCCGGCAGTGCGGCCCGTGTGCGTCTACTGCTTAGCGAGTTTCGCCGAATCGTCGACCTTCACGGCATCATTTTTCGTCGCGTCGACCTTCGCGCCTCCCTTGGCATCTGCGGCTGCAGGCTTCGCAGCGCCGTCCTTCGCAGCGGCGGCCTTCTGCGCCGAGCCCGCAGGCTTCGTCTTGCTTCCGTCCCTCGCCGCGGACGCAGCCTTCGTGCTGCCCGAGCCACCGTTCTTCGCGGTCGGTTTCGCAGCCGGCCGTTCTTCCGGTTTGCTGACGGTCACGATATCGTTGACGCGCGGCGTGCGCGAACGCAACGCGACGCGCTTCAGACGCGGCGGTCGGCGAGTGGAGATGAACAGCGGCTGAACCTCGACCAACGGGTTGAACGGCGCCAGGCCGAACCATTTGATCGGGGAGCCGGCGACGTGACGAATCGCGTACTTGGCCTGCAACGACATCGCGCCTCGCGTGGAGATCTTGGATTCCGGCATCAGGTCCTTGTGAATCAGCACGTAACGGATGGTGCCGATCTCCGGGTCGGCGTCCACCTTCGGGTAGACGGACTTCTGCTGCGGCAGGTCACCGGAATCCGACAGGTCGTGCATGATCTGGTGCAGGTACACCGGAATAGACTGCGACACCTTGAATCCCAGACGGATACGCACTCGGAACAGGTAGCTCGTGCCGAAATTCTGCACGGAGTACTCGCGCGTGAACGGTTCGTCGGTGGTCTGCACCGACACCGCCCACCACGCACGGGCGCGCTTGGGATGATCCGCGAAGATCGAGAAGAAGATGTCCGTATCCAGTCGTCGCATATCCGAATCGCTGGTCAGATACACGATGTTGTCGGCGAAATACGGGATGCGGAAGTCGCCGTGCAGGCGGTCAAGCGCCGGCAGGAAGTCCTTCGGCATCATGTGGCGGCGCTGCGCGCGTTCCAGACGCGTGCCCTCGTTCCACGTGTACATGATGAACAGGATCGCCAACGTCAGCAGCATCGTGAACCAGCCGCCGTGCAGGAACTTCGCCATCGACGCGATGAAGAACATCAGCTGGATGGCGAGGAACACGATGGTGAACACGACCGCCAGCACCCGCTTGCGGTCGTACCACATGTACACCGCCAGCAGGATCGTGGTGGTGATCATCGTGATCGTCAGTGCAAGGCCGTAAGCCGCCGAAATATGCTCGGAATCCCGGAATATGCCCAGCACGATGAGCGTGGCCACGCACAGTACCCAGTTGATGACGGGAATGTACAGCTGGCCGCGGGTGCGCGCCGGATACCGCACCTGAAGATGGGGCATCCAATTGAGGCCGGTCGCCTCTGACACCATCGTGAACGCGCCGGTGATCAGCGCCTGCGAGGCGATGATGCCGGCCGTGACCGACAGGATGACGGCCACATAGCGCACGTTCGGATCCATCATCTGGAAGAACGGGTTCAGTCCCTCCATGTGCTGGTACTCGGGATTGTTCTGGTTCTTGAGGATCCACGCGCCCTGACCGAAGTAGTTGAACACCAGGGCGACCTTGATGAACGGCCACGTGAAGTAGATGTTGCCGCGTCCCACGTGTCCCATGTCGGAGTACAGCGCCTCGGCGCCGGTGGTCGACAGGAACACGGTGCCCATGACGGCGATGCCGGCCGCGTTGTGCGGGCTGAACAGGAATTTCACGCCGTACACGGGGTTGAGCGCCGCGAGCACGGACCAATCGCCGGAGAGGTTCACCGCGCCGACCACGGCGAGGAACGTGAACCACACCAGCACCACGGAGCCGAACACGCGGCCGATGCTTTCGGTGCCGCGCGATTGCACGGAGAACAGCACGACGATGATGACCACGGTGATCATCAGCGTCAGGTTGCCGTTTTCCTTGAACAGCGCCTCCAATGGCGGCAGCGTCTTCAGACCTTCGACCGCGGAGCTGATCGACACGGCCGGGGTGAGCACGGAATCGGCGAGGAACGCCGCGCCGCCGAGCATGGCGGGGATGGCGAGCCATGCGCCATGCCTGCGAATCAGCGAATACAGGGCGAAGATGCCGCCTTCGCCCTTGTTGTCGATACGCATGGCGATGAGCACGTATTTGACGGTGGTGATCAGCGTTATCGACCAGAACACCAGCGACAGCATGCCGAGCACGGCCTCACGGTCGGTGTTGGCGATGCCGCCCTGGCCGGAAAGGAACGTCTGCGCGGTGTACAGGGGCGATGTTCCGATGTCGCCGTAGACCACGCCGAGCGCGACGATGGCCATGCCGAGCGAGATCTTGTTGGGGCCGGACTGCAATCTGCGCCACCAGCGGCCGATCGCGCCCTTGCTTGCGGTCTTGGCGAGTTTTTCCGCTTCCTTGGTTTCTGCCGCCTGCTGCTTTGCAAGCTCTTCGCGCTCCTCTTTCGTCAGTGTGCGACGGGAGACTTTCGGGACGTTGGTGAACGTGTCGGCACGTAACAACGTTTCATCGGGCTTTTGAGCCATGATGCTTCCTCCATCGACGGGGATAATCCGCACATGATATCCGCATATTCTAGGTACAGCTACTAACGGAAACCTTGGTATTTCAAATTCAAGCGGTCAGTATATGCCCCTTTTCGGTTTTTTCCAACTTGGGGAGGACGCCGGCCGCCCTTGCCGTCCCTCGTCACACCCCGTATACCGTGCGTGTCGTGCGCCGCGTCGCACGCGCGACTTCGGCGACGGGCAGGTCGAACACGTCGGCGAGCGCCGTCAGCGTGTACGGGATCATGTACGGCGCGTTGGTGCGCCCGCGGTATGGCATCGGCGTAAGATACGGCGCGTCCGTCTCGACCATGATGTGGTCCAGTCCGACCAGCCGGGCTGATTCGCGGATACCGTCGTTGCCCTTGTAGCTGACCGTGCCGGAGAAGCTCAGATACCAGCCGTTGTCGCGCGCGATCTCGCCCATTTCGGCGTCGCCGGAGTAGCTGTGGAACACGGTTCGCTCTGGGCTGCCGTCTGCGAGCAGCGTCTCGATGACCTCCCGGTGCGAGTCGCGGTCGTGGATCTGCATGGGCAGGTTCAGCTCCTTGGCGAGCGCGATATGCTCGCGGAAGGCGTCTCGCTGCAGTTCCTTCGCGCCTTCCCCGGTGCGAAACAGGTCCATGCCGGTCTCGCCGATGGCGACCACCTGATGCGGGTATGCGAGGGCCAGGCGATGCACTTCGGCGAGCGCGTCGTCGAAGCTCACGTCATGGTGGGGCTTGTATTTCAGCGACAGACCGTCCGGTCCGGGGACGCCGCGGTGACCGTGGAGCACGGCTTCATTGGGGTGGATTGCGATGGCGGCATGAACGGAGTCGGGATGGTCGACGGCCATCTGGATGGCGGTCATGAGGTTCGGCAGCTCGCACCCGCAGTCGATGATGCCGGTGACGCCGACTGCCGCGGCTTGGGCGAGCAGCTGCTCCACGTCGTACACCGGTACTTCCGGCTGTCCTTTTTCGACGGCTTCGTGGCTCATGGCCCGCGCAAACGGAATGACGGATGCCACATGCGTATGGTTGTCGATGACGTGCGCGTCGTCGGGCAGCGGCGACGGCGCGGGCGCCCAGCTGCGGTCACGATGATGATGCTTGCTCATGTCTCACCAGTGTAGCGAGCGGCACGGCATTGCTGCGCGGCCGTTCATGGGTCTCGCCTCGCCGGCTACCGCCAGCAGCTCTCGTAGGGCAGACCGGTCAGTCGTTCCACCACATGACGGGTTTCGGGCGTGACGTCGACCTTGTCGCCGCCGTTGCGCAGGCGGGTGATCTCTGTCAATACGATGCCGTCCGTACGCTTGTTGATGGCGAGATGGGCGGACACAATCCAGCAGATGACCATCGCGACGGCAAGACGGTAAACCAGCCCAGCAGCACGGCTCCCAATCCAATGCCCGCCACCGTCGTCTGCCATGCGCGCGTCGCGTCGAAGCCGACCGCGCCCAGCACCAGGCCGGCGGCAATCGTCGCTATTCCCGAGCCCAGCTGACGGAACGATGCCTGAATGCCGGAGAACGTGGCGGAACGGTACCGGCGAGTCACGATCTGGTCGATGTCCGCGATGTACGGGAACACCGCCCACCACGGTTCCGGCAGCGTGCCGACCAGCATCCACGCCGCGAACAGCCAGGCCGTACCAAGCCAGCCGATGAAATTGATCGCGTACAGCCGTTTCGGGCCTATCTTGGTCATCGCCCAGCCGAACACCGGCATCAGCGACGCGAACGCCGCCGTATGGTTCCAGTCGTGCACCACGAAGAACACGAACGTCTGGCCGAACACGTCCATCGTCACCTGCACCAGAAGGTAGATGGCCAGATGCTTGCGGAGCTCCTTGACGCGCAGCGTGCTCGCATACTCGCGCAACACCAGCCGTGCACGCCGCAGCCAGCCCACCATGCCGACGTGCCCGTCACGCTTCTCGCCCCACGCGTGCGCGCCGAATCCGGCAGTCTCAGGCGTCATCTCCCAGGTACACCGCCAGCAGGCGAACACGTATATGCCGAACGGCATCTCCGGAATCCACAGGAACACCCCCAGCAGGATCATCGGCGATATCATCATCAGCAGCAGATGGCGTACGGCCACCTGCCCCAGCTGGGCGCGCGGAATGCGGATCGAGGTGATCGGCGGCGTGACCACCGGGGCGATCAGCGTGTTGTCGAATCCGATCACCGACACGTCACCGGGCACGTTCACGCCGTCGGCGGTGAACCGCAGCACGATGCCCACCGCGATCAGATCGTTGTAGGTGATGATGGCGGTGGTGTCCCCTCCCTCCAATGCGAGCGCGGCCTGATAGCCGCCCTCGACTGTGGGGTGCACCGGGCCTATCTGATTGACCTTGAATCCCATGCGGTTCCCGATGTCATGCACCGCGGCCACCTCGACTGATTGGCCCATGACGCGGCCGGGCCGGCAACGTACGTGACCGCGGTGTGATGGTAGTGTTTCAGCAGGCTCAGCGCGCACGGTGCCGATGCGCGGATCGGGCACAACGCTGGCCACGCCTTCGAGAGGACGGTTCAGCACGACCAGCGGCACGCGCTTCGCATAGTCGCGGATGAAACTGATGCTGGGCGCGTCGGTGGACAGGATGACGCCGTTCACCTTGTCGGCGAGATGGTCGAGCATCTGCTGTGTGCGCTGCCCGGACGACCCCGTTTCGATGACGCTCACCGCGCTGTCCGATTCCATGGCCGTGACCTGCGCCCCTTTGAGGATCTGCGACAAGACGCCGTCGGCAGTGTCCTTGACCACCAGCGCGATGATGCTGCCGGGGAGGCCCCGAACGGGGAGAACGGAGGCGGTGCGCTCGCACTGCCGACCGGCACAGACGACCGCGAGGCCAAGGCCGCCTACACGTTCGCGCACAGCGACGGCGTGAAGGGGAATCTTGCGCAGGAGGGCATTCCTCCGCTGAAATCGACGCTCGGCGACCCGCAGTATCTGGCCCAGACCGATGATTTCTTCGGAGGGCAGAAGCCCCACGCCGTCATCGCCCAGGCGTCCAAGGACGTGCGCACCGACTTCACGTATCTGTCGTACACGGCGTACGCGAACTCGATCGCCGTGGATTCCATCGGCCAGTCATACCACGGCAAAATCACCTTGCACGAGGCCCTGCAGCAGTGGGGCGAATCGCTCAAGAAATATGGAGAAGAGTAAGGCTTCACCGTACGGTAGGCCGGGTGCCGACCCGAACAATGAAAGGAACATCATGCAACTGTTGTGGTCGTGCCGCCCGCACGATCGAAATCCCTTCATAATCCGCCGTGCGCGGCAGTCCGACATCCAACCCCTGATGCGACACGCCCGGATTGCTTCGCACAATTGAAGCACGGCATTCCGGAGAATGGCGGAATGCCGCGACCCTGTGAACGCAGATAGACGATTGTGCTACGCAATCCGGGCGTGTCGCATCAGGGGTTGGATGAAAGGCCCTCACGCTCCTATCCGATAGGCGCAACCACACACCGGAAAAGAAGAACCCGGCGGGGAAGCCGCCGGGTGAGAGAAGAGAGAGAAGAAGGGGTTCAATTATGGGGTTTCAACAACCTCGCCAACGTTGTAACAACCGCTGACATGTTCTATATAACCGCATCATGCTTGGAGGAATGATGCATGTTCCTCGGAATTATCTGTGAGATGTGTGCCCGACTTGTGAGCATGTAGTCACATCCCGACACAATGTACGGAAAACCGGCCAATAGGCAAGGAACATGGCCGTTCTTCACCGGTAACAACCCTCCGTCACTTTGCGGCGGGCTGAGCAAACGGCAGAGCTGTTTGTAGACGAAGGCGATCCGACAGGCGAGCAAGTGGGCTGAGGCCGAAGGCCGTCCCCAATTGCAGGGCCCGAATGGCTGTCGCGTAGCGACGGTACCGTTTTGCCCCCGCTGGCGGGGGGCTGTCGCGTAGCGACTGGGGTGGTCACCGGTCGTCGCAATCATCCTCTGCGGACCCACCCGCATCCACATCCTCCCCAACTACCGCAGCCGGGTTCGATGGCAGCAGCGACCACGCGTACGACACCTGATACTCATAATCGCTGCCGCGCCGCTGCTCGCTCAGCCGCAGGTATTCATTGATACGCTGCTGCACGTCCATGAGCTCGTCACGGGTCAGCAGCAGTGTCCCGGTGGTCATCGGCGTGAAGGGGAATTGCCGACGTCTCTCAGCGAGGGGTATGGCCGCGCCAGCTTCCATGGCACCGTTGATGCGCATGCGCAGCGCCTTGAGCACCCCGTCCATGACCCTCATGCGCATGGCTTGCTCGCTAACGGCCATGCTGAAGAATTCCGCGGCGGGCGCGAACGACTGTTTGGCACCAGAGGGTGCCACATCGGTCAGGTCGACTTGCTCGCCGGCCGTGAAACCGGTACCGGTGGCGGCTGACGCAGCCGGTACTTGCATGATGCCGGTCATCGCAACACATGCGATAGCCGCCAAAGCGCGGCGTCACTTCCTTGTATGGCCGTCAGTTGAGCATAATATACGAAAAATATTTCCTATTTTCTACCATTGCTCACGTATTGGACGAAAAATCCCCCTGACATTCATATGTCAGGGGGATTACAACAAAGCCTCAACAGTCAACGGCCCTTGTCAGCGCCTAGATTTCACTGCTTGAGTTCGGCTTGAGCCGCGGCAAACCGCTCAGCCTCGGCCTTCTTGCGGGCGGCGAGCTCGGTGTCGAAGCGGGTGAGCTCCTCGGCCACAGCCTCAGGCGGAATTTTCGCGAAAATCGGATGCGGCTTCGGCACCGGAGTGCCGGCCACCAGACGCTCGCTCTCCCACGGGTGCACGGTCTCACCGAGCTTGTAGTCGCCGGTGATGATCGGGTACGTGAAGCCCGGCTTGTCGAGGTCTTCGACCTCTTCAAGGCGCGGCAGCGGCGAGAATACGCCTGAGCCGCCCAGCGCCTCGTAGACCTTCTGCGACGCGTGCGGCAGGAACGGCGCCAGAAGGTGGTTCGCGTCGTACACCGCCTGCGCTGCCACATGCAGCACCGTGCCCAGACGAGCCTCGTCGTCCTTGATCTTCCACGGCTCCTCGGCGGAGATGTACTTGTTGATGTCGCCGACCACGCGCATCGCGGCGACCAGCGCGTTCTTCTGGTGATGCTTCTCGATCAGCGCGCCGATCTCGTCGAACGCGTCCGAGGTCTCCTTGAGCAGCGCACGGTCCTCGTTGGTCATCGAGTCCTCGTCGAGCGCCGGGATCTCGCCGAAGTTCTTGTTGATCAGGTTGGCGACGCGATTGACCAGATTGCCCCAGCTCGCGGCCAGCTCCTCGTTGTTGTGGCGTACGAACTCGGCCCACGTGAAGTCGGCGTCGGAGGTCTCCGGTCCGGCGATCGAGATGTAGTAGCGCACAGCGTCCACGGGGTAGCGAGCGAGGATGTCCTTGACGTAGATGACGATGCCGCGCGACGAGCTGAACTTCTTGCCCTCCATCGTCATGAACTCGCTGGCCACCACCTGCTCGGGCAGGTTCAGCGGGCCGAGTTCACCGGTCTCTCCGCCCTTGGAACCCTTGCCGTTGTAGGCAAGCATCTCGGAGGGCCAGATCTGGGAGTGGAAGGTGATGTTGTCCTTGCCCATGAAGTAGTAGGCCGGGCAGCTCGGGTCGTTCCACCACTCGCGCCACTTCTCCGGGTCGCCTTGGCGGCGGGCCCATTCGATGGAGGCCGACAGGTAGCCGATCACCGCGTCGAACCACACGTACAACTTCTTGTTCGGATTGTCGATCCATCCCGCCACCGGTACGGGGATGCCCCAGTCGATGTCGCGCGTGATGGCGCGGGGCTTGACTTCCTTGAACAGGCCGATGGAGAAGTTGATGACGTTGGTGCGCCAGC
>OCAH01000217.1_pt1 | contig 25701 bp, 13 predicted proteins | sample 1477131 | NCBI WGS metagenome assembly OCAH01 (sample SAMEA2580291, study PRJEB22360) | human gut metagenome | biome: human gut; feature: human-associated habitat; material: faeces | place: Denmark | collected 2008/2010
ATGCAGAAACGAGAACCCGTCATCATCGCGCCAGACTATACCGATGATGAACTTTATGAGTGGATGCGCCAGAAAATTAATGCAGCGCAGGATCTGAAATGGGCCAATGAAGCCAGGGCTAAGCAGGCTGAAAATCTGTCCGCTCTGGAGCAGGATATCACCAATCTGGAAAAAGCAGCGGCATTAAGCATTGCCAGAATGATTACATACCCGCGTTAATAGCTAACCAACGAAGCTAAGGTTGGTAATTAAGGAGTTCTCCACGGGTGAGGTGGAGTGCGTGCGCCGGACACGGGTGAACATCCAGCACAGACAGTTTACTGAAAGGATATTTCCCTGAAAAGTCAGACCATAACGCGAAAGCGCACGGCGAGGTAGCTGGTTCATAGATAGCCTGTCGTTAAATTTTCGTCGACCGTGCGCTTCCGGTTGTGGCACTCCGCGAAATGGCGCGGCGGTAAGTATGGCGGGGTTATTCCTTCCCCGTTGAGGACACCGGGTTGTCAGGTTGACCATACGCTTAAGTGACAACCCCGCTGCAACGCCCTCTGTTATCAATTTTCTGGTGACGTTTGGCGGTATCAGTTTTACTCCGTGACTGCTCTGCCGCCCTTTTTAAAGTGAATTTTGTGATGTGGTGAATGCGGCTGAGCGCACGCGGAACAGTTAAAACCAAAAACAGTGTTATGGGTGGATTCTCTGTATCCGGCGTTAATTGTTAACTGGTTAACGTCACCTGGAGGCACCAGGCACTGCATCACAAAATTCATTGTTGAGGACGCGATAATGGAAACGTTATTACCAAACGTTAATACGTCTGAAGGTTGTTTTGAAATTGGTGTCACTATCAGTAACCCTGAATTTACTGAAGATGCCATTAACAAGAGAAAACACGAACGGGAGTTATTAAATAAAATATGCATTGTTTCAATGCTGGCCCGTTTACGCCTGATGCAAAAAGGACGCTGGCAATGAATACTGCTGTTGCCCTCACTCTGACTGTTTTTCTTAATACTGGCGAACCTGTTGATGTGGTTACTGGTATATATGGTTCAATGAAAGAATGTATGGCTGCCGCAGCAGAACAGAAAATTCCTGGTAACTGTTATCCGGTCGAGAAAGTTATTCGCATGGATAATAACGAAATCCCGGCAGGATTAAAAACAGCGCCGTAATTAATATCCAGTTTCATTTTTATATGCCAGCAATGGCAGGGATTTGTTCACCCTTAAATCTGTAATGAGGTAAAACAAAATGAGTAAAGTCTTTATTTGCGCCGCCATTCCGGACGAACAGGCAATAAAGGAAGAAGGTGCAGTTGCTGTAGCCACTGCCATTGAAGCCGGTGACGAACGCCGCGCCCGTGCCAAATTTACCTGGCAATTCCTGGAGCAATATCCGGCTGCTCAGGACTGCGCTTATAAATTTCTTGTCTGCGAGGATAAAACCGGCATGCCCCGCCCTGCTATAGACTCCTGGGATACCGAATATATGCAGGAAAACCGCTGGGATGAGGAATCCGCTTCCTTTATTCCGGTCGAACCAGAATCCGATCCGATGAACGTCAATTTTGACAAGCTGTCCCTTGAAGTACAGAACGCAGTCCTGGTTAAGTTCGGTACATGTGAAAACATCACCGTTGATATGGTGATTAGTGCACAGGAATTGTTGCAGGAGGACATGGCAACATTCGACGGGCATATCGTTGAGGCATTGATGAAAATGCCTGAAGTTAACGTCATGTATTCAGAGCTTAAGCTGCTCGCCATCGGGTGGGTTAAACATAAATGTAAGCCGGGTGCAAAATGGCCTGAGATCCAGACAGAATTACGCACCTGGAAAAAACGTCGCGAAGCCGGACGCAAAGAAACCAGGAAATACACGTCTGTTGTTGATCTTGCCCGCGCCAGAGTCAACCGGCAGCACACTGAAAACTCAGCAGGAAAAATCAACCCCGCCACTGCCGCCATTCGTCGCGAATACAAGCAGACATGGAAAACGCTGGATGAAGAACTGGCCTACGCTCTGTGGCCTGGCGATATTAATGCCGGAAACATTGACGGCAGCATCCATCGCTGGGCAAAAAATGAAGTTATCGACAAGGATCGCGAAGACTGGAAGCGCATTTCCGCATCAATGCGCAAACAACCTGATGCCGTTCGCTACAACCGTCAGACTATTTTTGGTCTTGTCCGTGAGCGTCCGATCGACATTCACAAAGACCCTGTGGCACTGAACAAATACATCACTGAATACCTGACTACAAAGGGCGTATTTGAAGATGAAGGAACAAATCAGAGCACAACTGATACTCTCCCGTCGCCAGTACCTGAAACTGATGCAGTGGAAACGGCAATGCCGGACAACGAAAAAACCGAATGCAAAGTGGAAGTCGAACCATCTGTAGAGCGTGAGGGGCCGTTCTACTTCCTCTTCACAGATAAGGATGGCGAAAAATACGGTCGTGCAAACAAACTTTCAGGTCTGGATAAGGCGCTGGCTACCGGGGCTACTGAAATCACGAAAGAAGAATATTTTGCCCGTAAAAACGGCACATACTCAGGCTCACAACAAAATACTGGCGCGTCTGACACGACCGCACAACCAGAGCCGGTAAAAGTTACCGCTGACGAAGTAAACAAAATTATGCAGGCAGCCAATATCAGCCAGCCTGACGCCAATCAGCTGCTTGCAGTATCGCGTGGTGAATTTGTTGCAGGGATTAGCGACCCGAACGATCCGAAATGGGTGAAGGGGATTGAAACCCGCGATTCTGTGAACCAGAACCAGCAAGAAACGGAACAGAACGACCAGAAAGCGGAGCAAAACAGCCCAAATACGCAACAAAACGAGCCAGAAACGAAACAATCCGAACCAGTAGCGCAACAGGAACCGGAAAAGATCTGCACCGCCTGCGGTAAGAGCGGTGGCGGCAACTGCCCTGATTGTGGCGCGGTGATGGGCGACGCAACATACCAGGAAACATTCGATGACAAGAACCAGGTTGAAGTTCAGGAAGACGATTCTGAGAAAATGGAAGGCGCTGAACATCCACACAAGGAGAATGCTGGCAGCGCTCAGGACCACGCCAGCGATAGTGAAACTGGCGAGACGGCAGATCCCTTAATTATGGCGAACGGTCATCACGTTATCACATCCACCAGCATGACGTGTGACCATCTAATGATCGACCTTGAAACCATGGGAAAAAATCCCGATGCCCCGATTATCTCAATAGGCGCAATATTTTTCGATCCACAAACCGGAGATATGGGACCGGAATTTAGCAAGACCATCGATCTGGATACTGCTGGCGGAGTCATTGATCGTGACGTCATTAAATGGTGGCTGAAGCAATCACGTGAGGCGCAATCTGCCATTCTGACCGATGAAATTCCGTTAGATGATGCACTACTGCAATTGCGGGAATTTATCGACGAAAACTCCGGTGAATTTTTTGTTCAGGTCTGGGGAAATGGAGCCAACTTCGACAACGTGATTTTACGCCGTTCATACGAACGACAGGGGATCCCCTGCCCGTGGCGTTACTACAACGATCGCGATGTACGCACAATCGTTGAGCTGGGGAAAGCCATAGACTTCGATGCCAGAACGGCTATTCCATTCGAAGGTGAGCGCCATAATGCACTTGATGACGCCCGTTACCAGGCAAAATACGTTTCAGCTATCTGGCAAAAACTGATCCCGAGTCAGGCTGATTTTTAATGTTCAACCCTAATTGCCGCTAGCCGTATATAGTTAGCGGCGGTTATGAGATATAGCTATGAGCAGCTTATTTTTAACCGAAGATGAATTGCTAATATTAACGGGCTGCAAATATGCAAGCCACCAGCGAAAATGGTTAACGGAAAACGGGCTTCCGTTCTATACCAATCGTAGTGGCAAACCGATAGTCAGCCGGGATCTATTTACCTGCAATAAAACTTTACCACCACGCGAGGTAGAGCCGAATTTTGGTGCAATCTGATGGGAAGACGAAGGAAAAATCCTGAACACGAAAAACTACCTCCAAATGTATACCCAAATAAATATAGTTATGTATGGAAACCAACATCCAGAGAATCTGTAACACTAACCGCCATCAAGGATGGTTTAGCTGCTTTATGGAAAAAGTATGAGGAAACTGTAAATAATCGCGATCGTGCAATGACATTCGGTCGCTTGTGGGAAAAATTCCTCGCCAGCGCCTATTACAGTGACCTCAGTCCAAGAACACAAAAAGATTATCTGCAACATCAAAAAAAGTTGCTTGCCGTATTCGGTAAGGTGCCGGCAGATTCCATAAAACCAGAACACATCCGTCGATACATGGACAAGAGGGGGGAACAGAGTAAAACGCAAGCCAACCATGAAAAAAGCAGTATGTCCCGCGTTTACAGTTGGGGGTATGAGCGAGGGTACGTGAAAGCTAACCCATGTGCAGGTGTAAGTAAATTCAAGGCCAAAAACCGCGAACGATATGTAACCGACAAAGAATACCAGGCAGTATTAAGCGTTGCACCTCTTCCTGTTTTTATCGCAATGGAAATTGCCTATCTGTGTGCAGCGAGGGTTTCCGATGTGTTATCGCTGAAATGGGAGCAGATTGGAAACGACGGGATCTTTATCCAGCAAGGGAAAACAGGAAAAAAACAGATAAAAGCATGGAGTCCACGATTACAGGCGGCGATCGAAAAAGCAAAACAGTTACCAACATCCGCCTATGTAATCAGCAATCAATACGGCAACCGATATATGTACAAAGGCTTTAACGAAATGTGGGTAGATGCAAGAAATCGTGCTGGAAAAATTTCAGGTATTTTAACCGACTTCACCTTTCATGATCTGAAGGCGAAAGGAATTTCAGACTATGAAGGAAGCAGCCGGGATAAGCAACTTTTCTCTGGTCACAAAACCGAAGGGCAAGTGCTAATCTATGACAGGAAGGTTAAAGTTTCACCAACACTTGATGTCCCGTTACCTGAAAATATTCCAAGAAAATATTCCAAGTAATTCCAAGTGTGATTTTTGTCACTGACTTAATGATGTGTAAGTGATTGAATTTTGGCGGAGAGAGGGGGATTTGAACCCCCGGTGGAGTTGCCCCCACTCCGGTTTTCGAGACCGGTCCGTTCAGCCGCTCCGGCATCTCTCCGTTCAGATGGTTGCCATGATGCCAGGAAATTTGGCATTTTAACAGTCCCTGTCCGTGCAATTTTGTTCAAGTGACGAGTTTGCGAGCAAAACGATGATTAAGTGGCCCTGGAAAGTACAAGAATCAGCACATCAAACTGCCCTTCCCTGGCAGGAAGCACTATCGATCCCCCTTTTAACGTGTCTGACAGAACAGGAACAAAGCAAATTGGTCGCTCTTGCCGAACGTTTTTTACAGCAAAAACGGCTTGTTCCTTTACAGGGCTTTGAGCTGAATTCATTAAGAAGCTGCCGGATAGCACTTCTATTTTGCCTGCCCGTTCTGGAGTTAGGACTGGAATGGCTGGATGGTTTTCATGAAATCTTAATTTATCCTGCGCCATTTGTGGTCGATGATGAATGGGAAGACGATATCGGTCTGGTGCATAACCAACGTATTGTTCAGTCAGGTCAGAGCTGGCAGCAAGGGCCTATCGTTTTGAACTGGTTGGATATACAAGATTCTTTTGATGCTTCTGGTTTTAACCTGATTATTCATGAAGTCGCTCATAAGCTGGACACCCGTAACGGCGATCGCGCCAGCGGAGTTCCCTTTATTTCGTTGCGTGAGGTTGCTGGCTGGGAACACGATCTTCATGCTGCAATGAACAACATTCAGGAAGAAATCGAATTAGTTGGTGAGAATGCGGCGAGCATTGATGCTTATGCTGCCAGTGATCCTGCTGAATGTTTTGCCGTACTTTCTGAATATTTCTTTAGCGCCCCAGAACTTTTTGCTCCTCGTTTCCCTTCATTGTGGCAACGTTTCTGTCAATTTTATCAACAAGATCCTTTGCAGAGACTGCATCACGCTAATGATACAGACTCGTTTTCGGCGACGAATGTTCATTAATTAACAAGTTTGAAGGTTAATTAACCAATTGAAATGGCTTATGAAATTTAGTGTTGACAGACAAGGTACCGCTAAGTAATATTCGCCCCGTTCACACGATTCCTCTGTAGTTCAGTCGGTAGAACGGCGGACTGTTAATCCGTATGTCACTGGTTCGAGTCCAGTCAGAGGAGCCAATTTTCTGTTTTCATGCATCCTTGCGAATCTTTATCTGATGTTGATTCAACAGGTTAGTGTGAAAACTCTTCTCGGTGCATTTTGATTTTACCCTACGCATCGGGAAAAATTGGTGGTCAAATCTGGGGTCAGGTTAGTTCGATAATGGAGTGACCCCCATATATCCCTTACCGACGCAAAAATCCGCACCCTCAAGCCTTCTGATAAACCCTTTAAAGTCTCCGATTCTCACGGTCTGTATCTGCGGGTCAAGCCGGGTGGCTCCCGCCACTGGTATCTCAAATACCGTATTAGCGGTAAAGAATCCCGCATTGCGCTGGGTGCCTATCCAGCCATCTCCCTGTCTGATGCGCGACAGCAACGTGAAGGTATCCGTAAAATACTGGCGCTGAATATCAACCCGGTACAGCAGCGGGCTGCTGAACGTGGCTCACGAACACCGGAGAAAGTTTTTAAAAACGTGGCGCTGGCGTGGCATAAAAGTAACAGGAAATGGTCGCAGAACACCGCCGACCGTCTGCTTGCCAGCCTGAACAATCACATCTTTCCGGTCATCGGGAACCTACCTGTATCAGAACTTAAACCCCGTCATTTCATTGACCTGCTGAAAGGGATCGAGGAAAAAGATCTGCTGGAGGTTGCGTCCCGCACACGGCAGCACCTGAGTAACATAATGCGCCATGCGGTCCATCAGGAGTTAATCGATACGAACCCTGCAGCAAACCTTGGCGGCGTGACCACACCTCCTGTCAGACGGCACTATCCTGCCCTGCCGCTGGAGCGGCTGCCTGAACTGCTTGAACGTATTGGGGCATATCATCAGGGCCGTGAACTGACCCGGCATGCCGTTCTGCTGATGCTGCATGTGTTCATTCGCTCCAGTGAACTGCGTTTCGCCCGCTGGTCAGAGATTGATTTCACAAACCGAGTCTGGACGATACCCGCGACGCGAGAACCCATTATTGGCGTGCGTTATTCCGGCCGCGGGGCAAAAATGCGAATGCCGCATATCGTCCCCCTCTCAGAACAGTCCATCGCCATTCTGAAACAGATTAAGGATATCACCGGTAATAATGAACTGATCTTCCCCGGCGACCATAACCCGTATAAGCCAATGTGTGAAAACACGGTCAATAAGGCACTGCGGGTGATGGGTTACGACACGAAAAAGGATATCTGCGGTCACGGCTTCCGGGCAATGGCATGCAGTGCGCTGATGGAATCGGGTTTATGGGCAAAGGACGCAGTAGAACGCCAGATGAGTCATCAGGAGCGCAATACCGTGCGCATGGCTTATATTCATAAGGCAGAGCACCTGGAAGCCCGCAAAACGATGATGCAGTGGTGGTCGGATTATCTGGAAGCATGCCGAGAATCTTATGCACCGCCTTATACAATTGGTAAAAATAAGTTTATCCCATAGTATACTAACGAATCCCACACTCTGGCAAATTACCACCACCTCCACAAGAGGTGGTTCTATATAGACTTTTATCAACTTCATGACGAAAAACACCTATTTTATCCCAAAAGAAGACAATAGAGTCACAGAGGAATCAAAGAGCGACTCAATTGTCTTTGGACAGTCTGGTTGTGAGGTTAGAAAACAGTTACTCCTACACCATTAAATAGGGCGCAATGCTCGCTAATTTCTCCCGGGTTTCTGTCAGTTCGCGTTCCGGCGTAGATTGCGCGATGATTCCCGCCCCCGCCTGTATCCAGCAGCGCTGGCTATCCTGAAATACGGAACGCAGAACTAGCGCCGCATCAAAGCGCGTATCGTCCAGCAGCAGGATTGCGCCGGAATAAAGCTCTCGCGGCGTCTTCTCAATTTGCATAATCGCGTTCAGAGCAGCATTTTTAGGGATACCTGAGGCGGTAATCGACGGAAACAGCACGGTAAACGCATCCCAGGCATCCTTGTTTTCCGCAAGCTGACCGCTCACGCCAGACCCCAGATGCTGAACGCTGCCGCGCTGGCGAACCGACATTAAATCTTCAACCACCACGCTGCCCGGCTGGCAAACGGCCTCCAGTTCAGCAATAGCTTCTTTGACAGAAAGGATATGCTCAAGCACCTCTTTACTGTCGTGCAGCAGTTCTGCCTCTTTCGCCTTATTATGCTCCGGGTTTCCCATGCGATCGCGGGTGCCCGCAAGCGGTTCAGTGACCACTTTATTGCCCGTCACTGACATCACCAGTTCCGGGCTAAAGCCCAGCGCTTCGCGTCCTTCCTGACGGAACATAAACGAGCGCACAGGCGTGTTTGCCTGCCGCCCGTATAACAGCGTGGCGGGCATATCAATCCGCGATGGCAGGGGAATGGCGCGCGAGACAATCACTTTGACATACTCGCCACGGCGGATCTCCGCAACGGCGCGCGCAACCTGTTGTTTATATGCCTCACCATTGAGGGCGGTATCCACCACCAGTGGTGCGTTCTGCGTCGTTGTACCGGCCTCTTTTACCCACTCGCACAAACGTCGGCACCCGTCGGCGGAGTCCGCATAAACGGTGACATTTCCCTTTTCAAAAATAAGTTCTTCACGGGGAACGGTTAACGTCAGCAGCGGCCACTCCCCGGCGTTAAAGGCAATCCCCCGCGCATGCGCCGCAAAGTTGAACCCAACCTGTCCATATACCCGACGTCCTTTCACCTGAGGATGCGCCATAAAACGACGCGCGCAGTCGGCAATGGAATCCACCGCCCATTTTTGCTCCCCGGCATCATCAATAAATGTCGCCTGCGTTCCGTCGGCATTAATGTGCAGCCGTGCCTGGCACCCTTTGCCTAAATACCAACAGGGTTGACGCTCATAGACATAACACTCTTCTTCTGCGAACTGGCGTAAAACGCCAGAAATCGTCGGTAGCCATTGTTCCTCTGGTAACGCCAGATGTAGAAATTCACTGATTTTCATCCCTTACCTCTCTGTGTTATTCGCGGATCAATCAATTGCGCTTGTCATCAGTTCTCTTGCCGAATGCAGCCGGATATAAGCAACCCACGCCGCCAGCAACGTGAATGCCCCGGCAAACAGGAAGCAGGCTGCATAGCCAAAATGTTGAGCAACAACGCCACCGATAACGCCTGCCAGAATGGCGATTGCCGCATCAGTACATTGAAAGAGGGTGAAGTCGACACCGGCCTGCAAAGGCGATGAAAGCGACATCAGCGTGGCGTAAAGACAGACCAGCGCGCAGGCCAGCGAAATGGACTGGACAATGACCAGACACTGGAGAATCTGCAGCAGCAGATGACCCGGCGCCATCATGAGCGTCATCACCACCGCCAGCAGCGCGATCCCCTGGACGCCATAAGCCGTCAACAGCGCTCTGCCGGGTGAGGTGTATTTCATCAGCAATCCGCCGGCCAGCGTTCCTGCTATGCCCGCTGCAATATTGCCGCCGCTGAACAGCGCGCCCAATGCGGACATGCTCAACCCATGATCCAACAACAGCGGTGCCAGAAGAGGCAGCACAAACCGCATGCCTGAATTCAGCATCAATACCAGCAGTAAGCCCAGGCGCGCCTGCTTCCTCCTTAGCGCATAACCTAACGCCGGAACATGCGGGATAGTCGCTGTTCGCGTCGGCTCCGTAATGCGCCACAGCGGGAGTGACAGCGCCATAATCAGCACCGCCATCATCAGCATGGCGACAGGCCAGCCGGATGCCGCCGACAGCATCAGGAACACCCCGCCGCCGCACATCATTCCCAGATAGCTGCCGCCGACCTGCACGCTGTTTCCCCAGCCGTAACCCGTGCGGGTCAGTTGATCGACACAAAAGCCGTCGCTGGCGATATCAATGGTGGAGGCGACCGTGCCTGCCACCATAAACAGAACAAATAACGCGACGATTTGCGTATCGGGGAATCCCCCTTCTCGCCCAAACCAGCCAATCGCTGCGGCAATAGTCAGGATCGCCGCTAGCGCGACCTGACCACGCAGGATTAACATGCGGGAACGGCGTTCCTGGCTACCGGGCGGAAGCCGCCAGCGCTCGATCCACGGCGCCCAAATAAACTTCAGCGCCCAGGGCAGCATAAACAGGGTTGTCGCACCGGCAAGCGCCAGCGAACCGCCAGCAGCGCGCACCAGCGCGGGTAAGGACTGCATAGACAGCGCCGATACCAGACTCTGCGTCACATAGACGCCGGCAATAGCAAAAATCACCCGCCCGGTCGTCAACGTCAGAGGTTTCACATTCGACTGAACATCACTCATGCACCCACTCTCCAGACGCGGCCCCCCCGTCGTCGCGCCACACGCGCGCGGCCATTTGCGCCTGCCACAGCGCCTGATAACGTCCATGATGTGAGAGCAATTGCGCATGAGTACCCTGCTCAACCACCTGTCCCTCTTCCATCACCAGAATGTTTCCGGCCCCGGCGATGGTGGATAAACGGTGAGCGATGATAATCACCGTCCGGTTGTGAACCAGGTTATCGATCGCTTTTTGCACCGCCAGCTCGCTTTCAATATCCAGCGCGGCAGTCGGTTCATCGAGAATGACGACCGGCGCGTTTTTCAATAACGCTCTGGCAATGGAAATCCGCTGGCGCTCGCCGCCCGATAGCTGGCCGCCCATCTCTCCCATTGGCGTCAGCCAGCCTTGCGGAAGACGGGAAATAAACTCAAGGCACTGCGCCGCGCGGGCGGCCTCTTCTACCTCCTGCCGCGTCGCCTGTGGGCGCGCGATACGGATATTCGCCAGCAGCGTGTCATCAAACAGCCAGACATCCTGGAAAACAACAGAAATTAGGCTATTGAGCTGTTCCGGCGTCAGGCGGCGAATATCGACGCCGCCAATAGAAATCTGCCCTTGCTGCGGATCGGCATAGCGCATTAACAGTTTGGTGACGGTAGTTTTGCCTGCGCCGGAGGCACCCACCAGCGCGCTCATACTGGCTGCCGGGAACGTCAAAGAAACATGATTAAGCGCGTGGCCGTCGCCTTCTTCGTAGCGATAGCTGACGTTGTCAAAGCGGATATCGTAACGTTCCGGCATCTCGCTTTGCTCTGCGACGGGAAGCGGTGCTATCGCCATAAACTGCTCAATCCGTTGCAGGGCGCTGGCGATCAGTTCCACAACCGAGGTGTAGCTGATAAACATCGCCATCGGTTCTGCGAAGCGCATAATCATCGCGACGGCGGCAATCAAAAAGGCGAGGTTCAGAGTGCCCGTCACTACCCAGACGATCCCGGATAACACCACCACCTGTAGGCCCAACTCCACGACGCTGGCGATCAGCATCGTCGCGCCAGCGCCCTGACGGTGAGTGCGGGTCTGTAAGTTTTCCAGCGCATTGAAATGCGCCAGCAGCGCCCGGCTTTTATCGGCATCGCTGCCGCAGGTGCGCAATACCATCATCCCCTGAGCAAATTCAACGATATCGCCGCTCAGACGCTGGTGCGCTTCCCCCAGCGTCTGCATTTGTCGCCGCATCGCCGGGCGGCGCCAGTAATAAAACGGCACCAGCAGAGGGAAGATCAGCAACATCACCAGCCCCAGCCGCCAGTCTATCCACAATGTCGCCAGCGACGCCGTCAGCGGCGTGACAATGGTGAGCAGCAAAATATTGGCTATCGCAATAACATAATTGAGGTTTTCATCCACGCTGCCCAGCAGCAAGGCGTTCATTTCACCCGCCCTGCCGCGCTGGAGCTTCTCCAGCGGCACGCGGCGTAACTGCTCGCCAAGTCGCAGGCGCAACTCATGGGTAGCCTGCGCCAGATGACCACGGTATTCAAAGCCCAGGCCATACCAGCGTAGCACCAGCGTCACAATTGCGGCGACGCTGAAGGCCATAGCCCAGTTAAGAAGTTGCGGCGCGTCTCCCCGTAACAGCGTATCAATGATCGGATAAAGACAGGCAAAGGCGATCCCCTGCATGAATGCCGCCAGCAACAGCGCCAGCATACTGCGTCGCAGCATCCTGGCCTGACTGCCAACGCTGGAGATAAGCTGGCGCCAGATGACGCGCCAGGCCAGGTTATCCGCAGGATTATTGTCTTTCATTTTCCATCACCTCTTCCTGTGTTCCACCCGGCACCCAATGCTGCGCCTGCTGATAGTGTTGCCAGAGCCGTTGATACAGGCCGCCCTGCGCCAACAGTTGCGTATGGTTCCCCATTTCCCTGAGCTGTCCGTCGGAAAACAGCAATATCACATCGGCCTGAGTCACCATTGAGAGACGATGCGCGACCATGATGACCGTCCGGCCACGCATGGCCGCCGCGAGCGCCTTGATAAGCGCCGCTTCGTTTTCCGGGTCAGCAAACGCCGTCGCCTCATCGAGCACCAGGATGGGGCGATCCTGCAAAAGCGCCCGGGCGATAGTAATGCGCTGCCGCTGGCCGCCGGAGAGAAATACCCCACGTTCCCCGACTCGAGTGTTGTAACCTTCTGGCAGAGCGCTAATAAAATCATGGGCCTGCGCCACTCTGGCCGCCGCTATAACCGCCTCCAGCGGCGTATCCGGCGCGCCCAGACGAATGTTATTGGCTATCGTGTCGGCAAAAAGGAAGTTGTCCTGAAACACAAACGAGAGTTGCTTCATCAGGGTGTCCGTCTGCATATCACGCAGATCCACGCCGCCAATACGGATATGGCCTTTGTCCGGGTCGGCGTAACGCAGCAGCAAGCGCGCCACGGTGCTTTTTCCGGCGCCGCTTGGCCCGACCAGCGCCACAATTTGCCCGGCAGGCACATGAAAGCTCACCTCCTGCAACGCGGCGCCAGTACGCGCTTGCGGATAATGAAAGCTCACCTGCTCAAAGGTAATGCTCGCCTCTTGCGGCTGCTGGTCAGACTGCGGCAGCGATAACTCCGGCATCGCGAGAACCTGATAAATACGCTGAATGCTTAAACGCGTTTGCGCGACCAGGTTATTGAGCATCATCATTGGCATTACGGCTTCGGCCATTCCGCTGCCCAGCAGTAAAACGGCCACCCACGCGATAAAATCGAAACTGCCATAGTGCAACAGGCCGTATCCCGACCAGATCAGGACAAACAGGGTCGGGAGAGGATTCAGAATCGAGAAGGAAAAACGCGCTGAAAAACCGGCTTTGCGATACCAGGTTTTGAGCACATCGACCCACTCTTCAAGGGCGCGTTGATAGCGCAAAAAACTGGTGCTGCCGCTATCAAACGTTCTCACCACGGGCATGGCCTGCACGAACTCAATAACCGCCGCGCTAACCTGCTCGCGCGCCTTATGATAACGCTGAGCCATATCTTCCGAACGCTGGCGGGCGAGCACGAGAACAACCGATCCAAACGCCAGTACCCCCAGCGTCGCGATTGCCAGCCGCCAGTCCAGCCAGAACAAGATAACGATTGTCGCCAGCGGCATGATGATCGCGCGGGCATAGAGCGGCGTGCTGTCGGCCACAAAAATATGTAACGACTTCACGTCATCCAGCATCACTTTCGCCACTGACCCGCTGCCCATTTGCTGTAACACGCCAGGCGGAAGCTGCAATGCTTTACGGGCTAACCTGCTGCGCAGAATGTTCTCCAGATGAAAAGCCGCGTAATGAGAGGTGTTGAACGCCTGTAAGCGCAGAACAAAAGTTAAGACCACGCAGCCGATCACGCCGCCCAGCGGCCAGGCAGGAATAGCGTCAGGCGTCGCGCGAATGTCACGCAGGCTCCACGCCAGAAAAAGGAGCGCCCCCAGGCTGGTTAATGCCGCCAGCCCCGCCAGCGCCATAGCTAAAATAACCTTCCTGCGAACCGGTGTAATCACCTGCCAAAGAGGAAATCGGGACAGCGATTCAGTATTGGATGATTGAGATGACATGGGAGTAACTGAATTTCCTGATGAATTTTTACGGACGCCAAAAACGACAATTCAGGGTGGCGTTCTGAGAATTAATGTGAATAATAACCATTATCAATAACTCATCTACCCCATTCGGTTCTATTTATACCCGCATTGGTCTAAGCCACAGGGAGATAACCAGGTCATGACGGAGTCACCGCAAACGCAATCTGAAATCTCTATTCACCAGTTGGTGGTCGGGAAACCTGCAAACGATGGCAATATTCCTGCTCAGTGTGAACTGCTGCGCTGTTCGTTGCAGGAAGGTATGGATATTTTGCTCTGGAGGGGCCATTTTGCGCGGCCTGAGACGTTGCAGCTACACGACGATCTGGGCAGGATTAACTTCTCGTGCATCCTGGAAGGCACATCGCGCTTTGCGATTCAGGGACTCCGGCGTCACACCGACTGGGAGCTTGCGCGCAATCGCCATTACATTACCCATACGCCAGACTGTCGCGGCAGCGCCTCCTATTGTGGCCGATTCGAGAGCATTACCCTCTCCTTCAGCCCTGAAACCCTCGCGCTGTGGGTGCCGGATATTAGCGCGGTCATTAAGAATAAGATCGACTCCCACTGCTGTTGCCAGCAGCACCGTTGTAATGCTGAAACCCACTTAACGGCTCAGGCCTTGCGTCACGCGCTGATGCGCATGCACGGCGGCTTCAGTCATGAACAAAAGCCGTCGACGCTATGGTTGCAGGGGCAAAGTCTGGTCATGCTCAGTCTGGTGCTGGATGAACATCGCGAAGACGCCAGTTGCCTCTCCTGCCACTTCAACCCGATGGAACGCCAGAAACTGCTGCGGGCGAAGGATCTGCTGCTGGCTGATCTGACGCAAGCGCCGGGCGTCGCGGAGCTGGCCAGAGAGTCCGGTCTGAGCGTTCTCAAAATTAAGCGAGGCTTCCGCGTTCTGTTCAACAACAGCGTCTATGGCCTGTTTCAGGCTGAACGAATGCAGGAAGCCAGAAGACGCCTGGCCAACGGCAATACCTCCGTCATGACGGTGGCGGCCGATCTGGGCTATGCCAACGCCAGCCATTTCTCTGCCGCCTTCCAGAAACAGTTTGGCGTAACTCCTTCGACCTTTAAACGCGGGATGTAACCGGGGTCGCGCCCCCCTAAACTCCTCCCTGACAGAGGCCCGGATACCCCATCCGGGCCTCTGTTCTTTCCGCCTGTTACCAACCCGAAACGGGCATAAATAAACCCGTTTCGGGTAGCATCCAATTGTTAATAATTATTATTCTCATATGAGTAATGCTTTTCGGTAAGACGTGCCATCAGGAGGAAGAATGATTTCTGGCGCACCATCTCAGGATTCGCTGTTACCGGACAACCGCCACGCGGCTGATTACCAACAATTACGCGAGCGGCTCATACAGGAACTGAATTTAACGCCGCAGCAGTTACATGAAGAGAGCAACCTGATCCAGGCCGGCCTGGATTCCATAAGATTGATGAGATGGTTACACTGGTTTCGTAAAAATGGCTACCGCCTTACCCTTCGCGAGCTGTATGCCGCCCCCACGCTGGCGGCATGGAACCAGTTAATGCTCAGCCGGTCGCCGGAGAACGCGGAAGAAGAAACGCCGCCCGACGAATCATCCTGGCCGAACATGACCGAAAGTACCCCCTTCCCATTGACGCCAGTACAGCACGCCTACCTGACGGGCCGCATGCCGGGGCAGACGCTTGGCGGCGTGGGTTGCCACCTGTATCAGGAGTTTGAAGGCCATTGTCTGACGGCGTCGCAGCTGGAGCAGGCCATCACGACCTTGCTGCAACGCCACCCAATGCTGCATATCGCCTTTCGCCCCGACGGGCAGCAGGTCTGGCTACCGCAACCTTACTGGAACGGCGTCACCGTTCATGATTTACGCCATAACGACGCTGAAAGCCGCCAGGCCTATCTGGACGCACTGCGCCAGCGCCTGAGCCACCGTCTTTTACGCGTGGAAATCGGCGAAACGTTTGATTTTCAGCTGACGCTCTTGCCGGACAATCGCCACCGCCTCCATGTCAATATTGACCTGCTGATTATGGATGCCTCCAGCTTTACGCTTTTCTTCGATGAGCTTAACGCCCTGCTGGCCGGAGAATCGCTGCCGGCTATCGACACCCGCTATGATTTCCGCTCGTATTTGCTGCACCAGCAGAAGATCAATCAACCACTGAGAGACGACGCGCGCGCTTACTGGCTGGCGAAAGCATCGACGCTTCCCCCCGCGCCCGTCTTGCCGCTGGCCTGCGAACCCGCCACGCTACGTGAAGTCCGTAATACCCGACGCCGCATGATTGTCCCGGCAACACGCTGGCACGCCTTTAGCAACCGGGCCGGCGAGTATGGCGTGACGCCGACAATGGCACTGGCGACCTGTTTTTCTGCCGTGCTGGCTCGCTGGGGCGGCCTGACGCGTCTGCTGCTTAACATCACCTTATTCGACCGCCAGCCGCTGCACCCGGCGGTTGGCGCGATGCTTGCCGACTTCACCAATATTCTTCTGCTGGATACCGCCTGCGATGGCGATACCGTCAGCAACCTGGCGCGTAAAAACCAGCTCACGTTTACGGAGGACTGGGAGCATCGCCACTGGTCCGGCGTCGAATTACTCCGTGAACTCAAACGCCAGCAGCGCTACCCCCACGGCGCCCCGGTGGTATTTACCAGCAATCTGGGGCGTTCCCTCTACAGCAGCCGCGCAGAATCGCCGTTGGGCGAGCCGGAATGGGGCATCTCGCAAACGCCGCAGGTCTGGATAGATCATCTGGCGTTCGAGCATCACGGCGAGGTCTGGCTACAATGGGACAGCAACGACGCGCTGTTCCCTCCGGCGTTAGTCGAAACATTGTTCGACGCCTACTGCCAGTTGATTAACCAACTCTGCGATGACGAAAGCGCCTGGCAAAAGCCGTTCGCAGATATGATGCCCGCCAGCCAGCGCGCGATACGCGAACGGGTCAACGCCACCGGCGCCCCCATTCCCGAAGGCTTGCTGCATGAAGGCATTTTCCGTATCGCTCTGCAACAGCCGCAGGCGCTGGCGGTAACGGACATGCGTTATCAGTGGAATTATCATGAGCTGACAGACTATGCCCGCCGTTGCGCGGGCAGGTTAATCGAGTGCGGGGTTCAGCCCGGCGATAATGTGGCTATCACGATGTCGAAAGGCGCAGGACAACTTGTTGCGGTTCTGGCCGTCCTGCTGGCTGGGGCGGTTTACGTTCCGGTTTCGCTGGATCAGCCTGCCGCACGGCGCGAGAAAATCTACGCTGACGCCAGCGTCCGGCTGGTGCTCATTTGTCAGCACGACGCCAGCGCCGGGTCAGACGATATTCCCGTCCTTGCCTGGCAGCAGGCCATTGAGGCGGAGCCGATCGCCAACCCGGTAGTACGCGCCCCCACGCAACCGGCCTACATTATCTACACCTCCGGCTCTACCGGTACGCCGAAAGGGGTAGTCATTTCTCACCGGGGAGCGCTTAACACCTGTTGCGATATCAATACCCGCTATCAGGTTGGCCCGCATGACAGGGTGCTGGCCCTCTCCGCCCTACATTTTGATTTATCGGTTTACGACATTTTTGGCGTACTGCGCGCGGGCGGCGCGCTGGTGATGGTGATGGAAAATCAACGGCGCGATCCTCACGCATGGTGTGAGCTGATCCAGCGCCATCAGGTCACGCTCTGGAACAGCGTCCCGGCGCTGTTCGATATGCTGCTGACCTGGTGTGAAGGTTTCGCCGACGCCACGCCGGAAAACCTGCGCGCAGTGATGCTTTCCGGCGACTGGATCGGGCTTGACCTCCCCGCCCGTTATCGGGCCTTCCGGCCACAAGGACAATTTATCGCGATGGGCGGTGCCACCGAGGCGTCTATCTGGTCTAACGCCTGCGAAATTCACGACGTCCCCGCCCACTGGCGCTCCATCCCTTACGGTTTTCCGCTAACCAACCAACGCTACCGGGTGGTGGATGAACAGGGCCGGGACTGCCCTGACTGGGTGCCGGGTGAATTATGGATTGGCGGCATTGGGGTCGCGGAAGGCTATTTCAACGATCCCCTGCGTAGCGAGCAGCAATTTTTGACGCTCCCGGACGAGCGCTGGTATCGCACCGGCGATCTCGGCTGCTACTGGCCAGATGGCACAATCGAGTTCCTCGGTCGTCGCGACAAGCAGGTCAAAGTCGGAGGATATCGCATCGAGCTGGGCGAAATCGAAAGCGCGCTCAGCCAGCTGGCGGGGGTGAAACAAGCAACCGTTCTGGCGATCGGCGAAAAAGAAAAAACGCTGGCGGCATACGTTGTTCCTCAGGGCGAGGCTTTTTGCGTTACCGATCATCGGAACCCGGCACTGCCGCAGGCGTGGCACACGCTTGCGGGAACGTTGCCCTGTTGCGCCATCTCGCCAGAGATCTCCGCAGAACAGGTAGCCGATTTCCTTCAGCATCGCCTGCTAAAACTGAAGCCGGGTCACACCGCTGGCGCCGATCCTCTCCCCCTGATGAACTCACTCGCTATCCAGCCGCGCTGGCAGGCCGTGGTGGAACGCTGGTTAGCATTTCTGGTGACACAACGGCGACTGAAGCCCGCTGCTGAAGGTTATCAGGTCTGCGCTGGTGAAGAACGCGAGGATGAGCACCCGCACTTCAGCGGACATGATTTAACGTTATCGCAAATTCTTCGCGGTGCCCGTAACGAACTGTCGTTACTGAACGACGCGCAGTGGTCGCCGGAAAGCCTGGCCTTTAACCATCCGGCCAGCGCCCCGTATATTCAGGAACTGGCGACAATTTGCCAACAGCTTGCACAGCGCTTACAGCGCCCGGTGCGCCTGCTTGAGGTGGGAACCCGCACTGGCCGCGCCGCAGAATCGCTGTTAGCACAGCTCAACGCCGGACAGATTGAGTATGTCGGGCTTGAGCAGAGCCAGGAGATGCTGCTGAGCGCCCGGCAGAGGCTCGCCCCCTGGCCTGGCGCCCGTCTGTCCCTCTGGAATGCAGACACGCTGGCGGCGCACGCTCACTCGGCGGACATTATCTGGCTTAATAACGCCCTGCATCGTCTGCTGCCGGAAGATCCCGGGCTCCTTGCGACATTACAACAGCTTGCCGTTCCCGGCGCGCTGCTCTACGTGATGGAGTTTCGCCAGTTAACGCCGTCCGCCCTACTCAGCACGCTCCTGTTAACCAATGGGCAGCCGGAGGCCTTGCTGCATAACAGCGCCGACTGGGCGGCATTATTTAGCGCGGCCGCCTTCAACTGTCAGCATGGCGATGAGGTCGCGGGGTTACAACGCTTCCTCGTACAATGTCCTGACAGGCAGGTGCGCCGCGATCCCCGTCAACTTCAGGCCGCCCTCGCCGGGCGTCTGCCGGGGTGGATGGTGCCGCAACGGATCGTCTTCCTCGACGCCTTACCGCTGACGGCTAACGGGAAAATTGACTACCAGGCGCTGAAGCGTCGTCATACCCCTGAAGCGGAAAACCCGGCCGAAGCGGATTTACCCCAGGGCGACATTGAAAAACAGGTTGCCGCCCTCTGGCAGCAACTCTTATCAACTGGCAATGTCACCAGAGAAACCGACTTCTTCCAGCAAGGCGGCGATAGCCTGCTGGCGACCCGTCTGACCGGGCAACTTCATCAGGCAGGTTATGAAGCGCAATTAAGCGACCTGTTTAATCATCCCCGGCTGGCGGATTTTGCCGCCACGCTGCGGAAAACCGACGTCCCGGTCGAACAACCATTCGTCCACTCCCCTGAAGATCGCTACCAGCCCTTTGCGCTTACCGACGTGCAGCAGGCTTACCTGGTGGGGCGTCAGCCGGGCTTTGCCCTGGGCGGCGTCGGCTCACATTTCTTTGTTGAATTTGAAATTGCCGATCTGGATCTCACCCGGTTGGAGACGGTCTGGAACCGATTAATCGCCCGCCACGATATGCTACGCGCCGTCGTGCGTGATGGACAGCAACAGGTGCTCGAACAGACGCCTCGCTGGGTAATACCCGCACACATCCTCCATACGCCTGAAGAGGCGTTGCAGGTGCGCGAAAAACTGGCCCATCAGGTACTCAACCCCGAAGTCTGGCCGGTATTCGATCTCCAGGTCGGTTACGTTGACGGGATGCCCGCCCGCCTGTGGCTGTGTCTGGATAACCTGTTACTTGACGGGCTGAGCATGCAGATTCTGTTGGCGGAGCTGGAGCACGGCTACCGCTACCCGCAACAGCTGCTTCCGCCGCTGCCCGTCACCTTCAGGGATTATCTGCAACAACCCTCGCTACAGTCGCCCAATCCAGATTCTCTGGCATGGTGGCAGGCGCAGCTTGATGATATTCCTCCGGCGCCTGCGTTGCCGCTGCGCTGCTTGCCTCAGGAGGTTGAAACACCGCGCTTCGCCCGCCTGAACGGCGCACTGGACAGCACGCGCTGGCATCGGCTGAAAAAACGGGCGGCTGACGCCCATCTCACCCCGTCGGCCGTACTGTTGTCGGTGTGGTCAACGGTTCTCTCTGCATGGAGTGCACAGCCTGAGTTCACGCTTAACCTTACGCTTTTCGACAGGCGACCGCTGCACCCGCAAATCAACCAGATTCTGGGCGATTTCACCTCGCTGATGCTGCTGAGCTGGCATCCCGGCGAAAGCTGGCTGCACAGCGCGCAGTCACTACAGCAGCGGCTGAGCCAGAACCTCAACCACCGCGATGTGTCAGCCATCCGCGTGATGCGTCAACTCGCGCAACGGCAAAACGTGCCTGCCGTTCCGATGCCCGTCGTCTTTACCAGCGCACTGGGCTTTGAGCAGGATAACTTCCTCGCCCGGCGTAATCTGCTCAAACCGGTCTGGGGCATCTCCCAGACGCCGCAGGTCTGACTCGATCACCAGATTTATGAATCCGAAGGCGAACTGCGCTTTAACTGGGATTTTGTCGCCGCGCTGTTTCCTGCCGGGCAGGTGGAGCGCCAGTTTGAACAGTATTGCGCATTGCTAAACCGAATGGCCGAGGATGAAAGCGGCTGGCAACTGCCGCTCGCCGCGCTGGTGCCTCCCGTTAAACACGCAGGGCAATGCGCAGAGCGCTCACCGCGCGTATGCCCTGAGCACTCTCAGCCACACATTGCGGCGGACGAGAGCACCGTCAGCCTGATTTGCGACGCCTTCCGCGAGGTGGTTGGCGAGTCTGTCACGCCCGCAGAAAACTTCTTTGAGGCGGGCGCAACGTCGCTGAATCTGGTGCAACTGCACGTTTTGTTACAACGTCACGAATTTTCCACCCTGACGTTGCTTGACCTCTTCACCCACCCTTCTCCTGCTGCCCTGGCCGATTATCTGGCCGGCGTCGCCACGGTGGAGAAAACAAAACGACCTCGCCCTGTTCGCCGTCGTCAGCGGCGGATATAGCGCGAAGCAAACTGATTTTCCCCGGAACGCCATCGCGAACGCATGGCGTTCCATTGACTTTGTGAATCTTAGGAAACGGGACCGATTATGGATAACTTGCGCTTCTCTTCTGCGCCGACAGCAGATTCCATTGATGCATCGATCGTTCAACACTACCCGGACTGCGAACCTGTCGCGGTTATCGGCTACGCCTGCCATTTTCCTGAATCGCCGGATGGCGAAACGTTCTGGCAAAATCTGCTGGAAGGTCGTGAATGCAGCCGACGCTTTACGCGCGAAGAGCTTCTGGCCGTCGGTCTGGATGCCGCCATCATTGACGATCCTCATTATGTCAATATCGGTACGGTGTTAGACAACGCCGACTGCTTCGACGCCACCCTGTTTGGCTATTCGCGACAGGAAGCGGAGTCGATGGACCCGCAGCAGCGCCTGTTTTTGCAGGCGGTCTGGCATGCGCTGGAACATGCCGGTTATGCCCCCGGCGCCGTCCCCCATAAGACCGGCGTTTTCGCCTCTTCCCGGATGAGTACCTACCCCGGTCGCGAAGCATTGAACGTGACAGAAGTCGCGCAGGTAAAAGGTCTGCAATCTCTGATGGGCAATGATAAAGACTATATTGCCACCCGCGCCGCGTACAAACTCAACCTGCACGGCCCGGCGTTATCGGTACAGACCGCCTGCTCCAGCTCGCTGGTTGCCGTGCATCTGGCCTGTGAAAGCCTGCGCGCAGGCGAATCCGATATGGCGGTTGCCGGCGGCGTGGCGCTCTCTTTCCCCCAGCAGGCAGGCTACCGCTACCAGCCCGGAATGATTTTCTCTCCTGATGGTCACTGTCGTCCCTTTGACGCCTCGGCTGAGGGCACCTGGGCCGGTAACGGTCTCGGCTGCGTGGTGCTGCGTCGCCTGAGAGACGCGCTGCTGTCAGGCGATCCGATTATCTCGGTGATCCTCTCCAGCGCGGTCAACAACGACGGCAACAGAAAGGTCGGCTATACCGCCCCTTCCGTCGCAGGGCAACAGACAGTCATCGAAGAGGCGTTAATGCTGGCGGCCATCGACGACAGGCAGGTAGGTTACATTGAAACCCACGGCACCGGCACACCGCTGGGCGACGCGATTGAAATTGAAGCGTTACGCAACGTCTATGCGCCTCGCCCGCAGGATCAGCGCTGTGCGCTCGGTTCCGTGAAAAGTAACATGGGCCATCTGGATACCGCGGCGGGCATTGCCGGACTGCTGAAAACCGTTCTGGCAGTCAGTCGCGGGCAAATTCCTCCCTTACTGAATTTTCACACCCCCAACCCGGCGCTGAAACTTGAAGAGAGCCCCTTTACCATACCGGTGTCGGCACAGGCATGGCAGGACGAAATGCGCTATGCGGGCGTCTCCTCCTTTGGTATTGGCGGCACCAACTGCCATATGATCGTCGCCTCGCTGCCCGACGCGCTCAACGCGCGCCTCCCCAATACGGATAGCGGCAGAAAAAGTACCGCGCTGCTGCTCAGCGCCGCCAGCGACAGCGCGTTGCGGCGGCTGGCGACGGATTATGCCGGGGCGCTGAGAGAGAATGCGGATGCCAGCTCTCTGGCCTTCACAGCCCTGCACGCGCGCCGTCTCGATCTCCCCTTCCGCCTGGCGGCGCCATTAAACCGTGAAACCGCCGAGGCGCTCAGCGCCTGGGCCGGTGAGAAATCGGGGGCGCTGGTTTACAGCGGCCACGGCGCCAGCGGCAAGCAGGTGTGGCTGTTTACCGGCCAGGGCTCGCACTGGCGCACTATGGGTCAAACGATGTACCATCACTCAACGGCGTTTGCCGACACGCTGGATCGCTGTTTTTCCGCCTGTAGCGAAATGCTCACGCCGTCACTGCGCGAAGCGATGTTTAACCCCGATTCGGCGCAGCTGGACAATATGGCCTGGGCGCAGCCGGCGATTGTCGCGTTTGAAATCGCGATGGCGGCGCACTGGCGTGCTGAAGGACTGAAGCCAGACTTCGCCATTGGGCATTCCGTCGGTGAATTTGCCGCTGCCGTTGTCTGCGGACACTATACGATTGAACAGGTCATGCCACTGGTTTGTCGGCGCGGCGCGCTAATGCAGCAGTGCGCAAGCGGCGCGATGGTGGCGGTATTTGCAGACGAAGACACGCTGATGCCGCTGGCTCGCCAGTTTGAGCTGGATCTCGCCGCCAACAACGGTACGCAACATACGGTATTTTCCGGGCCGGAAGCCCGTCTCGCGGTATTTTGCGCCACGCTCTCGCAGCATGACATTAACTATCGTCGCCTGAGCGTAACCGGTGCGGCGCACTCCGCTTTACTGGAGCCGATACTCGATCGGTTCCAGGACGCCTGCGCGGGACTGCACGCGGAGCCGGGGCAAATACCGATTATTTCCACGCTCACCGCCGACGTCATTGATGAGTCAACGCTCAACCAGGCGGATTACTGGCGCCGACACATGCGCCAGCCGGTGCGTTTTATCCAGAGTATTCAGGTGGCGCATCAGCTCGGCGCCCGCGTTTTTCTGGAGATGGGGCCCGATGCCCAGTTGGTTGCTTGCGGGCAGCGCGAATACCGCGATAACGCATACTGGATAGCCAGCGCCCGGCGTAACAAAGAGGCGAGCGATGTCCTCAATCAGGCCCTGCTCCAGCTTTACGCTGCCGGCGTCGCCCTACCGTGGGCCGACCTGCTGGCGGGCGATGGACAACGTATCGCTGCGCCATGTTATCCGTTTGATACTGAACGTTACTGGAAAGAGCGCGTCTCCCCGGCCTGCGAGCCTGCCGACGCAGCGCTGTCTGCCGGGCTGGAGGTGGCGAGTCGCGCCGCGACAGCGCTCGATCTCCCTCGCCTGGAAGCGCTTAAACAGTGCGCCACGCGACTGCACGCCATCTACGTCGATCAACTGGTACAACGCTGTACCGGCTATGCCATTGAGAACGGCGTGGACGCCATGACCATCATGCGCCGTGGACGTCTGCTGCCCCGCTACCAGCAGCTACTCCAGCGCCTGCTGAATAACTGCGTGGTCGACGGCGATTACCGCTGCACCGACGGGCGATACGTCCGCGCCCGCCCCATTGAACATCAACAGCGGGAATCACTGCTGACGGAACTTGCCGGTTATTGTGAAGGTTTTCAGGCTATTCCCGACACCATCGCCCGTGCCGGCGATCGGTTATATGAAATGATGAGCGGCGCGGAAGAACCGGTGGCGATTATCTTCCCGCAAAGCGCCTCCGACGGCGTGGAAGTGCTGTATCAGGAATTCAGCTTTGGCCGCTATTTCAACCAAATCGCCGCCGGGGTATTACGCGGCATTGTCCAGACGCGTCAGCCCCGCCAGCCGTTGCGTATTCTTGAAGTTGGCGGCGGAACCGGCGGCACCACCGCGTGGCTGCTGCCGGAACTCAACGGCGTTCCGGCACTGGAGTACCATTTCACCGATATCTCGGCGCTGTTCACCCGTCGCGCCCAGCAGAAATTCGCCGACTACGATTTTGTGAAGTATAGCGAGCTGGATCTCGAAAAAGAGGCGCAGTCTCAGGGTTTCCAGGCACAGTCTTACGATCTTATCGTGGCAGCGAACGTGATTCACGCCACCCGCCATATTGGCCGCACGCTCGATAATCTGCGCCCCCTGCTCAAGCCGGGCGGGCGCCTGCTGATGCGCGAAATCACCCAGCCAATGCGTCTGTTTGACTTCGTTTTCGGCCCGCTGGTTCTTCCGCTACAGGATCTCGACGCCCGCGAAGGTGAGTTATTCCTCACCACCGCTCAGTGGCAACAACAGTGCCGCCACGCCGGATTCAGCAAAGTGGCGTGGCTACCGCAGGATGGCAGCCCGAACGCCGGGATGAGCGAACATATCATTCTCGCCACGCTGCCCGGTCAGGCGGTTAGCGCCGTAACATTCACCGCGCCATCAGAACCCGTGTTGGGGCAGGCGCTGACGGATAACGGTGATTATCTCGCCGACTGGTCTGATTGCGCAGGTCAGCCCGAACAGTTTAACGCTCGCTGGCAGGAGGCATGGCGTCTGCTTTCACAGCGTCATGGCGACGCTCTGCCTGTGGAACCGCCCCCCGTCGCCGCCCCGGAGTGGCTGGGGAAGGTTCGCTTAAGCTGGCAAAACGAAGCCTTTTCCCGCGGTCAGATGCGCGTTGAAGCCCGTCATCCTGCTGGCGAGTGGCTGGCGGTGTTGCCCCCCCCCCCCCCTCCCGCGCGCGGCGAGTA
>OCAH01000259.1_pt1 | contig 22229 bp, 15 predicted proteins | sample 1477131 | NCBI WGS metagenome assembly OCAH01 (sample SAMEA2580291, study PRJEB22360) | human gut metagenome | biome: human gut; feature: human-associated habitat; material: faeces | place: Denmark | collected 2008/2010
GGCTTCTGTGCTCGTCGATGTACGCGGCCATCAACGCCGTGCCGGGTCGAGCCTGCGACCATCACGGGTGACACTCACAATCGGCATGTACAGCAAGGAAGGCATGCCAGAGCGTTCTTACCATGCCGCTAGAGCATACAACCAGAAGTGGCGAGAAGAAGGAATCGGGGAGATTCGTCTTGTACAAACATATAAACGAACTAATGTAATTTTTGGACTTAAGAAAATTACATTAGTTCGCCAGTGGCCATACCCAGCTTCAGAACCGCCATATATCAAGCATTTCAAGACTAATGAAATTTCTGAGGTAACAAAAATTTACATTAGTTTGCTTCAGCACTCAACCAAGAAAACAGCCATCTACTCTTGAAGATGCCACTTAGCAGCCGAAGTAGCACCTTCTGAGTAAATCTTTCCTTGCTTCCGAAGACTCTGGAGCAGATAGCTCACCCGCTCTCCCTTCTGCTTGGCACTTAGCGCCCCTGGCAATGCATGATCAATGGCGTTGAGCACCTCAAGTCTTGAAGAAGGCCTAGATCGAAGCAGCTCCAAAATCAGTTCCTTGCATATCCTGTTATCCAAGCCCTTGCTGCGCACATACTCTTTCTGCTTGCCCATGGCGTTCGCCACATCCGATGAAATGATCAGACGGGGATAACGCCCCTCTACCAAGCCGCGTGACCTCAGCGAAACAGCTTGCCCCCTCTCTATCACCAAGCCCTTTTGAATCATGTCGAGCCATACCACACTCTGCAAATCCAAATCCGGGAAGGACGCAAGTAATTGCGAATATTTCTCATCGAGGATGGTTCCATAGATCGAGACCGATACGCGAGAGCGATTCGACAAATCGTATGTGGGCAACGGCAGCCGGCGCTTCCTCTGCATCTCGAAGACATTCCTGATGCCGATGGCATTCTGATCAATCATGCCAACCTTGCTCATTGCCTTGGCAAGCAGAGAATTCCGATAATACGGAGGCTTGTACCCGACAGCCAGCGCAGCATCTATGCTTCCTGGAATGAACGACCCCTCATTCATAAACACAAGGCGGTCTTCATATTCCAAAAGATTGATCTTCCCCGACAAACGATAATCCTGATGTGCAATGGCATTATGCAATAGCTCTCGAATAATCTCCGGGCTATAGCGTTGCGCCACCTCGGGGAACAACGTATTTGGATCCGTGAAAAACCTGTATTTCTCGTTGCGAATCTTGCCAAGCACCTTGTCCACCTGCAACATGAACGGGGGCTCGAAATGCTCATATGAGACCACATCATTCGCCGAGTTATACAACGTCCAAGTGACGCGCGGCTCGATTCCACCAAGGAAAACCGTGGACTCAGGCTTACCAAGCAGCACCAGAGCGGCATTGGTCACATGTCCATGAATCAGGAGACCGATCTTGGTCAAAATCTCTTCAGACGAGAATCCCTCAATCGCCCGTTGCTTAGGCGCATACTTCTTCGAATACTCCTCGCAGGCAAAAGCCACGGCATCCGAATCAAGATCGCCAACATTGGCGTCATATGCAAGCTGACTGGACCAATCAGGTCTTGCTTGGGAATAGATTGCAGTCAGCTTGAAAGCAGGCATCTGCACAATGGATTCGTTCTCTCGAGAATAAGGAACGCCTTTCCAAGTAGTAGGCGTAGCGAATGATGCAGGGGGAATCTGAAAGACCACCACTCGCTGACGTTCTATCGTCAGCTCATATATTTCCTCGAACGTCATGCCGCTATTGGTATACAGCGCCACCTCATGCTTCAACTTGCGCAACCCGACACTTGGCTCATGCGCTTCCTTGCGGTATCCAGTCCCACATATCGTCCGATCGTTACGCACTCCGAAAAGAAGCCAGCCAGCATCGGCATGACGAAGATTGGCTTCATTGCTCAAAGCAGAGAAATACTTCCCCAAGTCGTCGAAATCAAAATTGTTCTTGGCAGACTTGTACTCCACCACTTCTGTTTCCACATCAGACAGAAGTCTCTGAACTTTGTTCACCACTTCCTCTGGCCGGTAAACCATAGCAGATCTCCAACTAATGTAAAATCGAACGAACTAATGTAATATTAGCGCTTCTTATGAACCTACCGACGAGCATGAAATCATGGCAATACGACTCCCACGCTCCGAGAAGAAGACTACGGGGAAAGACTTGCCGCGAGCCTAGGATGAAGCCCAAGCCGGCGAGCACAACACATGACCCTGTGATTTCCATGCAGTCGCCATGTCACCGGAAGACCGAGCACCTTGGCATCTTTGAAGACCGTTGAAATCATTGAGATTACGACACATTTCTCTGCTTCCCACTGGATTTCCATGCAAGCCCACTAGATTTCCATGTAGGCACAGTAGATTTCCATGTAGGCACAGTAGCTATCGAAGATTCGGAACCAATAGAGCTCCCCCAAGAAGCCAGAGCACTTTGAAAACACTAGGGTTCCAGTATCCTTAGCCCCTCAATCGTGCACTTCCCACTAGGTTCTCGCTACTTCCCACTAGGCAACCGGCAAATCACGACGAGCAAATACGCGTGGCTGAACGCCGGTGTCCTCTCTGGTCCAACCGCTGGCCCTGCACCAGAAATCAGCGAGCGCTTTCGCCCCATAGCATGACAATGCTTCGCGCTCATTGCCATCAATTTTCAATCAATCGGCCATTGCCGGCACCGTTCAAGACATCTGCTGCGCTCTCCGCATGAGGCCGACCACCAACCAGTTTGGCTATCTCCTTTTCGCATTTATGCATGTATCGCAAACTCTTCTCGAAAGAAGCAAGCTCGTTCTTGGCTTTCTTTTTCTCTTCCTTGTTTAGGCTGGAATCTTTGGAACGTTCGAAAAGTATGGCCTGTTGGATTTCCATCTGCCCGATTTGATTGGCCAATTCGTGTCGAATTGACTCAATCAACTCCTCTGCTTTATCGCCCTGGACCAATGAATCTTTGTAGAAAGTGAGGAGCTTGGCGCATTCATTAAGCGCAAACTCTCCCTTGGTTCCGGTCAGCAGCGCGGTAATGGCTGTCGCCGCACCACCACTAGCCAACCCCAGAGCCGCACCACCACCAGCGATTATCGCTGTTCCACCTGCCATGCCAAGCCCGCCAGCAGCCAACGATCCATATCCAACTGCCGCAAGACTGGCGCTGGTAAGGGCAGCACCGGATAATCCAGCAACAGACGAACCCGCAAGCACCGGTGCTATAACCGGAGCCATCGCAAATGCGATACCTCCAGTAGCACCCATAATTGCCACAGTTCCCGCAGCACCGATGATTTTCCTGTTACGACTGCCGTCCAAGATGCTCGCGTTCCGCCTCAAGGCTTTGGCAACATATTTCACAGACGATTTGTCCGGATCACCGAACACCTCACACCACATTTCGTCAAGAATCTTCGAATCAAACGAAGGACTCTTACCTTTCTTGCCAGTTTCGTCTTCACCAGATTCAATCAGCTCATACGGCTTAAACCGAGCAAGCTCAATCAGAACCAGTCGCTTCCAAAGATCGCCATCTCTTGCTACGAGATCCTCTGCCTCCTGCTTCACTTGACCGAGATTAAGCAGATGACAGCCCTCAGGAAGTCGCTTACCCCATTGATCAAGCCATTGCTCCTTATCAGCACGACTCTTTGGTTTACCTCGCTCGATGTCCTTATAAACGGACAACCGCTCAATAGAGAACAAAACAGACTGATGCTCAGGCTTCAGCAACAGCAGATTCAATGCCACCTGACCGTCAGCCACATCCTCCTGTTGCGATCTCGCATGCTCGCCCCTGTGCTCCCACACTGTTTTGGCATCGACGCCCACCGCGAAGACCAAGCGGGCAACACCCACGTAATTGATTCTCAGAATGAATTCCTTGACGCCTTCTTTCGGCTCATCCTGTAACCCGACCAGTACAGCCCGAATGGCGGCATCAACTGTATCAACCGCAGTGAAAGTCGCCGAAGCAATGGACACCATGCACACGACTCTGGGATTATTGAACGGAAGCAACTCAGCTACATCTAGCTTCCTCAAGTCACCCAACGACCTGACATCAATCCGCCTCACCTCAAGGTAAAGTTGACGGAGGAAATAGCAGCAGCGCGTCAAGCATTCGTTCAACAGCACAGGAAGAGACTGACGTCCCAACTCATATACGACACCAATCTCGGTACGGAGGTTAAACCTTCGCGACTCTTTATGTCCATCCGCATCGACTCGCGCAAAGACTGTCCCGTTGAACATCTTTGCAATGAATTTACGCAACCCCAAGTCAGGGTCCATAGCATTCCTGAACACAGGAAGGGCGGAAAGCTCTTTCATCAGGGAAAGGATAGGACCCGGGATTCCTGTACCTGCACCAGGATTCGAACTAGAGCCTGCCATATCGGATACCATGTGGAAGAACCAACCCACAATGCCCAAGAACAGCTTCTCGCAGAAGCCCCCTCCAATCAACCCCTCATCAAACCATCGCGCATCCACAGGAACTGCGATGAACTCACCATACTGATCCGTCCCGTATATCTTCCCTGTGAACTGAGTAAGCACCGAGAACGCAAGCCCCACCGGAGAAAAGTGATGGGAAAAATCCCTGAGATGATGCTGCAAACCACCACCCATATCCGCTGTGACCTTATCGCCGACAAACGGATGTTCTTTCTCCAAGAAAGCAATCGCATCATGTAGAGACTCGCCCTTGAAATTCGAATGCTGTTTTGCGACCCAGATAACAAACTCGTTTACCCTGTTTGAACCCCATTCGCTGGCTCTGTCTAACGAAAACTTGCCAACAAAGAATGAATCGCACAATCCCGCGATCACGCCACAGGCAGCAGCCATTTTATAGTCAAACAAGGGATCATCTTGGAGCTTGTCACCACCAATATCTTCTTCGATATACTCGATGTAGATCCCGTCTTCAAAGCCCCTCGCTCCTCCTGCAATGCTTGCACCTGCTTCTACACACTTGGTGTCAACGCTTTCCAGAGAGTATTCAACGGAAAGCGAAGCACTCTCGTATCGCGATGAAACTTCAAGCTTCCTTGCCATCAGCAGTCCTTTCCATTACTCAATGTATGAGAGACTACTCTTCTATGATAAGTGGCTCTGAACAGCATTAACTAACCAGAAGCCGATTAATACCCCACTCATCGACGCCTAACGCACCGGTGACGATATTCAAAGAAGTTTCCGATACCAAGTAGCGAAATAAGCAAGGGACACAAGATAGGCCACGCACAAACCACAGGCATAAGCCACTCTCATTACCACAGATTCAACTCGACCACCACGCCCTCTCAAACCCTTGCAGCAAGAACGCTAGATCTGCACAAATTCCCAAGACAAGTTCAATTACAGGTATTGCTCTAGCCATTCCGGCATGGAGAGATCTCCTACAGCCCAAGAACAAACCTCAGTTTTGTCTTCGTCGTGAACATTTTCATCACCATCGAAGAACTTCGCCTTGCGGCACTTGTACTGAACCACCGTATCGCCTTCTCGCCAGTACTCGTTCCAATACGTTTCCTTGCCAAAGCCTTTCCAACTATTAGTTCCTTGTTTTTTCATTGCTGGTGCAACGCTTGTGGATGATGTGGGTCCATGGGTTCCCGATACGATGGTGTTTGCCTGCGACGACCAGGTATCGGGAGGTCCCATGGGCCGGTACGCCCGTCTTGCCTTGGCCGAGCGCGAGGAAATCATGTTGCTGAGGCGCGGGGGGATAGCTGCGGCGGGATGGCCGGAGCGGCGGGCGGGGACGAAGCGACCGTCAGCAGGGAGATGGCCGGAAACTCGTTCGCCGTTGGCTCGGGGCGGTGCCATCGTGCATCGACCGCCCAGCGTGGCCGCGAGTCCCGAAGGGTTTCCTGCGTGCGGCCCGGGATCCTCGACGGCGAGCGAGGGGCGGGGCTTGTGCGGCGTCTTATCGTGCGGGAGCATCGGTCGCCCGGGCGGATCGCGGGCAGGATCGCGGTCGAGCGGCCGGGACTGATGGTCTTTGCGTCCGCGATCCACCGGGCGATCAACGAGCGGCGGCTTGATCCACCCGGCCTGACGCGTACCCGCCGTGGAATCAGGGCGCGTCTGCGTCATAAAGGCAAACGCCGGCACGGGAGGGGCGGGCCGGAGGAACGGCGTGGCGAGATCCCGGGCGCCCGTCGCGGCGGGCAACGTCCCGAGATCGTGGAGGAACGTTCCGGGCTCGGCGACCGGGAAGGCGACGCCGTCGTCGGCAAAGGCGCCGGGGCGTGCCTCGTCACGCTCGTGGACCGCAGAAGCGGTCTGCTCTCCGGAGGACGCTGCGCCGCGCATGCCAGACGCGACGTTGCCGATGTGGGGATCGGCGCGCTCCGAAGGCATCCGGAGAGCCGGACCGTGACCCTGGACCGGGGTATGGAGTTCGCTGACTTCGAGAAGGTCGTACAGGCCACCGGCGCGGTGTTCCGCTTCGCCCTGCCCCTCCATCCATGGCGGCGCGGCGGCAACGGGGACACCGACGGGCTGATTCGTGAGTGTTTCCCCAAGGGCGCCGGCTTCACCGCTGTCGGCGAGCAGGAGGTCCGGGCCGTGTACGATGCCATCGATCACAGACCACGCAACCGCCATGGATACCGGACACCCTGGGAAGTCCACCATTCAACGGTGTCGCACTTGCTCTGACGATTCAAGCCAGCTTAATGAGGTTAACCGCCCAATTACCGTGCTGTTTTACGGCGACCATTTGTCAGGCTTTTATTCCACCGCATATTCCGATAAAAAGAACATCCTCGGATTGCATGAGACTGACTATTTCATTTGGCCCAACCAAGCATCACGCTCGGCTAACACAAAGCTTGACGCCGTTTCCAGCGGCTACACATCATAAAACTATTTCTCCGCTCAGCTTGCCGAACATCTTAATGCAAAAGTCAGTCCGTATCTTGCGTTTCTTACCGAAATGCATCGGGTAATTCCGGCAATGTCCGTGCCGGATTCTTCAGGCGGCAGCAGCGCTCCGACCTATCTGGACGCGAACGGCAATCTCATCAAGAAAAAGAATCTCTCGAAGCAGGCCAAGCAATTACTCCATGACTATCAGCTCATTCAATATGACATGAGTGTCGGCAAGAATTACCTGAAAGACACCGGCTTTGTCGATCTGCCGGAGTGGCCCGTCTACAATAGGTTAGGATTACGGCAGCAATGGGAAAGGCAGTTTGGTTATGAAGATCGCGGTTGCAGGAACCGGCTATGTTGGATTGTCCGTCGCGTTGCTGCTTTCCCAGCATAACGAGGTGCATGCGCTCGACATCATTCCGGCGAAGGTCGAATTGCTGAACAACGGCAAGAGTCCTATCGTCGATCCGGTAATCACCGATTTCCTGATGGGGAACGCATCTGGCGAGCGTCCGCTCGATTTCCACGCCACCATCGACGCGCAGGAAGCGTACACGGATGCCGATCTCGCTGTAATCGCCACGCCGACGAATTACGACGAGAAGAAGAATTATTCCGATACTTCCAGCGTCGAGGCTGCGATTGCGTCAGTCCGCCAGTATTCGCCACGCGCTTGGATTGTCATCAAATCGACGATTCCCGTTGGATACACGCAGCAATTGCGCAAAACCCTCAATGACAATCGCATCCTCTTCTCTCCCGAATTCCTGCGTGAAGGACATGCGCTGTATGACAATCTGCATCCAAGCCGTATTGTGGTGGGCGCTCCACAGGACGATGCTGAATCCGTCAAGGCTGCACGTAAGTTCGCGCATCTGCTTGCCGAGGGCGCAGACCCGGTTGAAGCCACCAGCGCCAATCATGATGGCAGTACCGGTATCCCCACGCTGGTGGTCGGCACCACCGAGGCTGAGGCCATCAAACTGTTCGCCAACACCTACCTAGCGCTTCGCGTGGCATATTTCAACGAATTGGACACCTACGCGGAAAGCCGCGGACTGAATACTCGCGAAATCATTGACGGCGTTTGCTTGGATCCGCGCATCGGCGACGGTTACAACAATCCCAGCTTCGGCTATGGCGGCTATTGCCTGCCGAAAGACACCAAGCAGTTACTTGCCAACTACAATCAGGTGCCGCAAAACCTTATCGAAGCCATTGTGGACGCAAACCGTACACGCAAGGAATTCGTGGCTTCCGAAGTCATGGAACGTATCAAGGACATTCAGGATCCTGTTGTCGGCATCTACAGACTGACTATGAAGTCCGGTTCCGATAATTTCCGCCAGTCCGCCATTCAGGACGTGATGAAACAGTTTAAGGCCAATGGCATCCCCGTGCTCATCTATGAACCCACGTTGGACAAGCCCGACTTCCAAGGCAACGAAGTCACTCATAACCTTGCCGGTTTCAAGACCCGTGCATCCGTGATCGTCGCCAACCGTGGAACAGCGACCTCGCTGACGTGGACACCAAGGTCTACACCCGAGATCTGTTCCGCAGGGATTAACTCCACACATAATCGAATACTTGATTATCGCATCTTGAATAAAGCTTCCCTATTTGATAGACGTGATAGCATCACAGATGGATAACGCTTAAATTCCGATACATGTACTTTTGGCCCGGAGAAACTATGCCCAATATAGAACCACTTATTTCCATCATCGTTCCCGTCTACAACTCGGAAAAATATTTATCACGCTGTATTGAATCCATTCTTGCCCAATCATTCAAAAATCTTGAAATAATTCTCATTGATGATGGCTCCAAAGATGCATCATCAAGTATCTGCGATTCCTACGCAGCTAGCGATTCACGAATCAAAGTAATCCACCAAGAAAATGGCGGAATTGCCAAAGCGCAAAATACCGGTTTGGATATCGCTCACGGGGACTATATCGCTTTCGCGGATAATGACGATATACTCGACAGGCATAACATCGAATACTTACTGCATGCTTTACAAATCACTGGTGCAGATATGAGCAAAGCAAGGTGGCAGCAATTCGGCGTTTCCCAATTAGAAAATATCTCGCATCAAGCTCTGCAAGGTACTGTCGCACCAAAAATGATAAGTGTTTTCAACAGTCCGTTGCTTGCTTATCAAACGGTATTCAGCAAAACTCTCCGATTAATAGGAGAATATACCGGACATAAGACAGAAGCACGATATTTTAACGAAGCGAACTGGTGTCGTCTGTACAAACGTGAGTTGTGGGATGGCATTCGGTTCCCAGAGGGGATGTATGCGCAGGATGTGATGGTCGCAGGCCGACTGTACGCGCGTATGAACAAAGTAGCCGATATTGATTGCGTGTTGTATTATTGGCTGCAATCTGCAGGCTCTGTAACACACAAGGAACGTAGTTTCAGCTTCTACCATGACAACGTGGCGGCTGGAATCACGAATTTCGAATATGCGCTTGAACACGGTGTGATGCCGGCGCGTAGCTACTACACGCTGATCGGTTCCGTCAATGAGGAAGCAACTGCACCAGATATCAACGAGTCAAGCAACCGGATTCAGTACGAGGCAGATCTGAAAAAGAAAGCCGAGCTTCTTGAACGTCTGACTACGTGTCAACGTCTACAATGCGCGGCACTACAAAAAATCCGCCTGTTCGAGAAGGGTATATACGATCGCAAAGTCAAGAACATGGCATAGCAGATACTGCTGTTTATGGAGGTGCCGGCGGCTACATTAGCCGCCGGCACCTCCATAAACAGCAGTATAAAATACGTTATCTATGCCAACGAACGGCACGTACCACATTCAACGCGGCGTTCTTCACCCCACGCACAGCATTGATGGGTAACCAAGCTGCGCGATAAGTAACATTCTGCACCGGTTCAGGCATTTTCTTAATGGTTTTCGCCGTCAAAAACTGCAGACCCTTATGGAGGCGACGCCTCATTGCCGGGAAGATCCTCATTGGATTTGTCGCCTTATATAAACCGTGCATATTTGTCTGCAACGATTCGCCCTCATGCGCACGAGAACTTGCTCCCATCAGCATGGCAGTGGAATAAACCAGCGAATCAACCTCGATACGTGCATATCGATCCGACATGACCCATGCGGGATAGTACCCCTGCGACTGGCAGATGTAGCCGTTGGCGCGTTCGATGGCGTGGGACACGGTACCATCTTCGCCCATCTCACCTTCAGGCAGAAAGTCCTCGTATTTCCATCCGTATTCAAATAACGGCTTCAATGCTTCCACACGGAACCAATAGCAGGAGCCGATGGCGGATGCCGAAGGCTTACCCGGGCTCAGCGGCACATGGATATCGAAGCGATCTTCCAGCAGTTCCTTCGTGATCTCGAAGTTCGCGCCCCAGTCATGCGGCAGGGTGTGCGCAAAGTACAGGGCATGGAAGGGCGGCGGCGGGGCGACCTGACCCAGACGCGGTTCATTGGAGAACAGCGTGAGAATGTTCTCCACATAGTCGCGGCTGGCAAGCGTGTTCTCCATCAGCTTGTACGCGAAGCCTTGACTTTCGGTACCGTGATGGCCGTTCTCCTGATTCTGGCTCGACTTCTTGTCGTGCGCGAAACCGATGACATCGTATTTGCCACTCAGCACGACATCGCATGCCGCGACCAGCAGCGCGGACACGTCACGGCCACGGTTCACCACGGAGATGAACGTGACCGGATGGTTCACGCCGTGGGAGGCCATATAATCGCGGATCGCGTCGATCTTGTCTTCGGTGGTCGTGATGTACAGGTCGGTCTCTTCCGGCAGAGCGCTGATGTAACGGCAGGTGTCACCCAGCAGGTCAAGGAAGTAGATGTGGTAGATGAACGCGGAACGCACGTCGGCTCCGGTTCTCGGATTGCGGGTCACGGTCGGCAGCACATAGTCGAGGTGCAGGGCTTTGCGAATGTCGTCGATATTGTAGTTCGGCAGAATCGCGTCCCAGATCAGGTCGACGTCGTAATCTGTCTCGTCCTTCAGGAAATCGTACAGATCCAGCGCTGGCTGGCCTGCGGTCTGATCGAAGTAGGCACTGTAGTCAACGAAGAAGGAACGACGCTTGAACACCGGGCAACGGTCGTCGCGCAGCATTTGCATCGGCATGTACAGCAGCGGGTAAGACGAGTAGCCCTTGTACTTGCGCCAATCGATGTAGGACGCCCATTTGAAGCCAAGCTGGGCGAAATGCTTGGTGAAGGTCATCTCATGCTTGCGTGTGACTTCCGCGTAGTCCTTCCACAGGGGCATGTTCTCCCAGTACTCGTGGAACGCCTGCGAGGAGACCAAGCTGCGGCGGTATGCATGCCAGTAGGCCTGCAGATGCGTGGGGATCTTCTCATCGTTCACGGTTTCGCCCGCGTACGCCGTGATGCCCCAGAAATCCACATCCTTGCGGGACATGGTTTCGAACATCTCCTTGAACGGGTAAACAGGGCCCATGATGGTGTCGTTCAGGCACAGCACTTCATCGTAGGTTTCCAGCTTCTCCCAGCCGATGGTCAGCAGCGCCTGCTTGTACGCGGCGACATCAAGCCCCGTGTTCTCACGAACCATGATGATGTCCGTGTATTTGCCGAACATCTTGCGGGCCTCATCATCAATCTTGCCATTCACGATGACGACGAGATCGGTCAGGTTCCGCATCAGATCCTCAAGGAAGCCATCGAGGAACTTCGCCGCACGACCGTTCTTATCGTAGAAACAGAGTATGCCCAGCCGCTTGGCCGTCGAATTGTCTACAAGAGTCATTTACTCATTCCATTCACTGTGCACAACATACTAGCGTACAAACCTTTTCACAATCTGTCCCATCCTTCGCGCAAAGGATATAACAGGCTTCATCTTCTCATGCAGCTTCCACCAACGACTGCCTTGAATCTTCTTCAGGTTCTCGGTCAAATCATTTATGTCCGCTATGCGATGCTCTTCCACATCGCGAGGTATTCCACTCAGAGGGTACACGTTCGCGGAAACAAACAGCGAAGTGTCACTCTTCCGAGTGTTCACGGAATCCCCCAAATCAATAACGATTTGCGGGTCCGGATCCAGGAAGAAGTACGTTCCGTTCATCTCCAAAGAAGCGTTATTCCAACAATGGCGTTCAATCCCATTGACCTTCAAATCAGTGATGACGCAGGGAGACTCTCCGAAATCCACACGAGCCGTCCTCTTGCCATGTGGCACATGTATCTCAACAGAGTTGTTCTTCTTCAACCGTTGTTCTTGCTCCAGTACATCGCTTGCAGCAAAAACATATCCTTCACCAGCGAAAGACTGTACCGTCTGCTCGTAGAAGGCGGCATTGGGATTGGCAAGTCTACGATGCGCAGCTACATATTCGCCAATCATTTTCTGAGATTCTACGAGATATTCTCCGTATATCCGGTCGCTAATCGTTTTCCTATGCTTCTCAGCAATGCCTTTCTCATAGACAGCCTCAAAAGCGTTGCTGATGGAGTAGCAAGCAACAAAATCGTTTCTATGAGAGGTTTGAAACTCCACAGCCGCTGAATAGCCATCCTCAATGGCCGACACCAATTCTTCCGGCGTCCGTCTATTAGATACAGCATTCCTCATGGCTTCATGAAGAGAATAGCCGTCCGGCTTGGAACGCCCCGAGAAATTGTAATATTCGGCAAGTTCATAGTTGCTCTCGTTCAAGTATCCCGGACCGCCAAAACGATCGTACAAGAACACAGGTATGCCCTGTACAAGGCAGTATTGCACCGTCTTGCCTATCGAAATCACACAATCATAGTGATCCAACAACTCCGCAGAGGTGATGGCCGGCTTCTCGCTGCCTATCGCGTCGATGAGCATGTCCACTTGATATCCCCTAGCGGAAAGAAGGCTCATCGCCTCCTGTAATTCCTTCGGCGGATGGTTGGAGACCACTAGTATCTTATGCATCTCGCTTGATTGCATATGCTTTGATGCGACAAAATCAAGCGGCGCAGGATTCGGATAAAGCATCATCCGCTCGTAGGAACGAAACTCCGATTTCTGTGCATCACGTGTATTCGGAGCATTAAAGACGATGACATCAGCCAGCTTAGCTTCAAGATCGAAAGTATACGGATGCTCAATGTACACTTCCCGGTACGGCGACAAGTGTGAGAAAATCATAAGAGGGTCGGACTTCGCCGTATTATCCACGAATTCCTTCAGCAACTGCACAGGTAACGTCTCATGCTGAACCCATATGATATCGAAATCGCTCAGCGAGAGCGCAGACGATTCCTCCGACTCGGGAGTGAGGACACGGAACCCATTCTCCTGCAGAATATCCGACATTGGAGAGCCACACATCCAAGCGAACAATGTGACTTGGCAACCCTGCTTTCGCAGGTATTGTGCAAGCTCAAAAGCTTGCACCTCACTGCCTCCAATACCGGAAAAAGCACTCTGAGTTATCAGGACTCGTGATCCATCACGCATGATTTAAGTCTAATGCCCCACCGAATATAGTCAAAGAACGGACACATCAATATGGGGATGCATCAATACTTGGTTATATTCCTTATCCTTTTTAATGCCGAAGTTGTATACGTTTTCCTGCCTCAGGACAAGATCATATCCTTCTGCAACCGCAATATTGATATGGAAACTGCCATACGGCAACGTATTTCCTATGTTGAAGCGAATGCGATGAGTTCCCTTTGCGAAGATACCCTCACCCTTGCAGGAACGTGTTGAAGCGGCAACGGAAACGCGTCCCTCCTGATCTATGAGATTGATCGCGAAAACGCCTCCCTGCAAATCACGCTTGCATTCAAGTGTTGCTTCGACAACGAAGTCCTCGTTGATATCGAGTAGCTGACGTTCCTCGTCGGAAACGACAACCTTAATGTCCTTCAACTCACACGCAGCGCTAGTGCTCAACTTCTTCTCATTATTTTCAGCAGCAACCTCAGCCTGTTGCCTGCGTAGGAAGATGTTCGAATACGCATTGGCCACTTCATCAGGCTTACCGAACTTGGTAATATGCCCATTTTCAATCAGCATTGCCTTATTGCAATACTTACGAACATCATTCATGGAATGAGTGACAAGAATAATTGTCTTCTTCTCACGCTTCGCGTCAAAGAAAAAGTCCTGACACTTCTTCTGGAAAGCCTCATCGCCAACGGCAAGAACCTCATCAAGAACAAGAATGTCTCCCTGAGACTTAATCGCGACGGAAAAGGCAAGCCTCACCTGCATACCACTGGAGTAGTTCTTGAGCTTCTGCTCCATGAAATCGCCCAGCTCGGCAAAATCGACGATATCGTCATACATGGCGTCAATTTCGTCTTTGGAGAAGCCCAGCATTGCGCCATTCAGATACACATTCTCTCTGCCAGTCAGCTCAGGGTTGAAACCAACGCCAAGCTCAATGAAGGGGACAAGCTTGCCTTCAACCTGAACGCTACCGGTATTCGGCGTATAGATTTGCGAAATAATTTTCAGCAACGTCGATTTTCCAGAACCATTCTGCCCGACAATGCCAAAGAAATCGCCCTTGTGCACTTCAAAGGAGATGTCCTTCAGAACTTCCTGAATCGTATACCCGTGAACACCACGAATAAGATTGAACAAAGAGTTCTTCAAGCTGCTCGATTTCTCCGTAGGAAGCTTGAAGCTTTTAGAGACGTTCGTAACCTTGAGCGCAATATCCGAAGTTTGCTGCATATCTTCCTTCATTACACCAGCTCCGCGAACAACTTAGAACGAGACTCGAAAAACACCAGTCCACCTATAAAAATGACAACGGACAGAGCGACCGGAATCAAACCGACCAATGACGTACTGAACGATTGCCATACCGTCTGATTCTCGGGCGCAATAAGCACATACCGGGCGTCCTGAATTATCTGTGCCATAGGATTAAGCAGAATGAAACGAGCTGCTTGAGGACCAATATTGGTGGCCACCAAAGAAATAGGGTAAATGATGGGCGTAGCGTAGAAGCCAGCTTGCAGAACGACTTCCCAAATAGGGCTCAAATCACGGAAGTTCACGAACAATGCGCCCAGGAAAAATGCAAGACCTGATGCAATGAGCAGAAGCTCCGCAAAAATAGGGATAATCAAGACCGCTTTAAACGAAATATGCACACCATTGATAAGGATGAAAAAAATCATCACGATGAGGTTGATCCCAAAATTGATCAGCGCACTCATAATCGAGGCAATGGTAACCGTGATCTTGGGGAAATGAATCTTTCTAAGCAGATCACCATGACCCACAACTGAAGTCATACCGCCGTTCGTGGCTTCCGCGAGGAAATTCCACATAACGCTACCCAGCAGAAGAGCAACTGCGAAATGCGGAACATCAGCGCCGAAGCGAAGGAACCGCACAAAAACCAGATACATTATGGCGAACAGCATAAGCGGCTTCAGCACAGACCACAGGTAACCCAAAATAGACTGCTGATATCGCAGCTTGAAATCCGTACTGACCATCGCCTTAAGTAACAGCCAATTTTTCCTTGTAAAAAGTTCGTTGACTTTCAATTAACCAATCCCTATAGAAGTATCAAACCATTCAACGGTTCAGTCGTGCTTCGACTTGACGATGATTTTGTTGTCGGCAACATCCTTAAGATGCTTGCCGTACGGGCTCTTGCCGTACTTCTCGGCAGCCTTCATCAGCTGCTCACGGTCGATCCAGCCATTCTCGAACGCGATCTCCTCGGCCACCGCGATCGGCAGCCCCTGCGCCCGCTGCACGGTACGCACGAACTCGCCCGCCTCGAACAGGGAGTCCATCGTGCCGGTGTCGAGCCAGGCGTAGCCGCGGCCGAGCGTCTGCACGTTCAGCGAACCGTCCTCCAGATACATCCTGTTGAGGTCCGTGATCTCCAGTTCGCCGCGAGCGCTCGGTTTGATCCGCTTGGCGAACTCGACCACGCGCTCGTCGTAGAAGTACAGGCCGGTCACCGCGTAGTTGGACGCGGGATGCTCCGGCTTCTCCACGATGGAGATGGCCTTCTTGTTCTCGTCGAACTCGACCACGCCGTAGCGTTCCGGGTCGTCCACGTAGTAGCCGAACACCGTGGCACCATGCTCGGCCGCAGCCGCCTTGCGCAGCGTGCGGCCCAAGCCATTGCCGTAGAAGATGTTGTCGCCCAGCACCAGAGCGCACGGCTCGCCGTCGATGAACTCCTCGCCCAGCAGGAACGCCTGGGCCAAGCCGTCGGGGCTCGGCTGCACCTTGTAGGAGAAGCTCACGCCGTACTGGCTGCCGTCGCCCAGCAGACGCTCGAAGTTCGGCAGATCGTGCGGCGTGCTGATGATCAGGATGTCGCGGATCCCGGCCATCATCAGCACGCTCAGCGGATAGTAGATCATCGGCTTGTCGTACACGGGAAGCAGCTGCTTCGATGTCACCGTGGTGAGCGGGTAAAGACGGGTTCCCGAGCCACCGGCAAGAATGATGCCCTTCATAACACGACCTGCTTTCTTTCTCCGATACCTTCACGAAGCTTCGTAAGCGGTTCCAGCTTAATAGCCGCGCCACCTATATGAAAACCGCGCAGTGAAGTCTGCGCGGTTTCATTGCATTCACTGGGCGAATCCGGATTCGTTTCTGTTCAAGCTTTCCAGACTCCGGTTAATGCGTTTACGGGTCAGCAGCAACACGCCACCCAGCAGGACAACGTCCGAGTTCTTGCGCACTTTGGGTTTTCAGGCCTGACGTGAAAGGCATGGCCCCGCGTCCTGTGTACGTTTTTTCATTCGCCAAAACTAAAAACCGAGATTGGAAACCAGGAGGCGGAACCATGCCCGAGAACATCATACAGATCGACCAGCACATGCTCGAGACCAGGCTCGACCGGCTCGTCACGCAGAAGGTCACCGAGATACTCAACGCGATGCTCGACGCGGAGGCCGACGAGATCGCCGGGGCGTCCAGATACGAGCGTTCCGGCGGCTGGAAGGCGTACCGCGCCGACCATTACGAACGCAGGATCACCGCCAAGGCCGGCACGCTCGAGCTGAAGGTGCCCAAACTGAAGGGCGCCCTGTTCGAATCGGCGGTGGTCGAACGCTACCGCCGGCGCGGGGAAAGCGTCGAGGAGGCCCTGATCGACATGTACCTGGCGGGCGTCTCCACCCGCCAGGTCGACGACATCAGCCAGCTGCTGTGGGGCGAGAGGATGCCCTCGCAGACCCTCTCCGACAAACTCAAGAGGGTGTACGCCGACATCGACTCGTGGCGCACGAGGCCGTTGGAACGCGAATACCCCTACGTGTTCATGGACGGCGTGTGGCACAGGCGCTCGTGGGGCGGCTCGGTGGAGAACGTGAGCGTGCTCGTCGCCGTCGGGGTGGACTCCGAAGGCCACCGCGAGGTCATCGGAGTGGCCGAGGGCATGAAGGAGGATTCCGCCAGCTGGGAGCAGTTCGTCAGAGGCATGATCGAGCGCGGCCTCAGGGGCGTCAGGCTGGTGGTGGGCGACCGTTGCGCGGGCCTGGTCTCCACGGTGCGCTCCATGCTCCCGCGGGCGGGGTACCAGCGGTGCATGGGGTGGTGCCGTTTTGTTGGACTTCTTTATCCTTGCTTTTTGATTATGCCACGAGTCCGAGCTCGCGGCGCCGGCCCATGATGCTCATGCCAAACTCGGTCTTGATGCGTTTGTCGCGGTACCAGACCATGTAGTCGTCGAGCATGCCGATGAACTCGTCCATCGAGACCCCGGCGAAGCTGCGCTTGTGGAAGAACTCCTGCTTGAGCCTGCCGAAGAACCCCTCAGCGGCGGCGTTGTCCGGGCTGCAGCCCTTCGCGCTCATCGAACGCGTCAGCTTGTGCTCCTCGCAGATGCGGATCCATTCCGGCCACCTATAGTGACGACCGCGATCGGAATGGATGACCGGCCTGTCGCCCTCGCCGAGCGTGGAGCACGCGTCCGAAAGCATGCCGTCGGCCAGCTCGGCGTTGGGGCTCGTGCCGATCGTCCAGGCGACGGGAAGCCCGTCGTAGCAGTCGATCAGGGGCGACAGGTACGCCTTGCCCGCCGGGATGCTGAACTCGGTCAGGTCCGTCACCCACAGCATGTTCGGCCCGTCGGCGTGGAAGTCGCGGTTGACCAGATTCTCAGGAGCCCTAGTGAGCTTGCCCTTGTACGAGCTGTAGCGCTTCGCGCTCTTGAACAACGGCACCATGCCGTGCTTGGTCATGAGTTTCATGACGCGTTTGGCCGACACCGTTATCCCCATGCCCTGCAATTCCAGGTGCACGCGCTTGTAGCCGTAGCGCTTCTCGCTGTTCTCGAACGCCCCTCGACCAAGGGAAGCAGCCACGCATCCCGGTCCGGCCTCCTCATGGCGTTGAGCCGGTAATGGTAGGTGCTGTGCGCGAGCCCGACCACGGGCCGCAGGCTTTTCACGCTCACGCTCTGAGCCTCACTGATTTGCTTGACGAGAATCGTCTCCTCTCGGTTGGTCAGGTTTTCCGGGTCTGCGCCCGGCTCTTTTCCCAACAGCTCCAACGCGCCCCGGCGGATCGCGATCTCGACGTCGAGCTCCCTCTTCTCCCGCCGCTGCCGCTCGACGTCGGCGTCCAGCTCGTCCAGACGGGCCTGCATCCGCGCCAGCCGCTTCTCCATCGACGCCAACGCGTCCGCCAGACCGTCCGCATCCCGCGAACCGGCGGCCACCGCGCGCATCCGGAACCACGGGCCGTGTGCCGCCTCCGTCCCCGGGTCTTTCCCTGCGTTCTCTCGCCACGTGCGTCTCCTTGGATCCGGCGAGCATCTGTCGTTTCCATTCTCGCACGACCGCGGCCTGCACGCCCAGTTCGGCGGCCGCCTCATGCGATTTCAACCTTCCGGACGCGACCGCCACCACCGCCTTCCGCTTCAACTCCTCGGGCACCGGCCCGTGTCTCAGCCTGCGCCGGCCGGGCGCCAGCTCGTCGATCCACGCCATGAGCAGTTCCTTGCTTTCCGGATAGCCGAGCATCCGCATGGTGCGGCTGAGCCGTCTGCCGCACTCGAGGTAATGGTCCACCGCCGCGCACTTCTGCTCCTCGCTGTAACGCCGCTGCCGTTCCCCACGTCTGGAAGGCACGCCGGCGCGCTCCTCCTCCAGCCGCTCCCGGTACCACATCCGCAAGGCTTCCTTGCTGGGATACCCAAGCTCATGGATCGCATCCGCGGCGCAACACTCGTATCTGATATACAAGCCCACCGCCCGATCCCACTGCTGCCTGCTATACGTCATGACAACGCCCTCCTTGACTCAACGAGTCCAAGAAAACGTCACCACCTCAAACCCAAAACACCGACTTGACTAAGTACAGCCTCTTCTGTCGTGTTTGCTGTTGCGTGTTCTGCGAGCGACCTTGCGCAGGCTTTTCAACCCGTTGCCCCAGGTGCACCCGGATAAATGGTACCTATCTGATGCTAAACAGCATATGAAAAGGTTTTTCTGACATGCGTGAACGACAAATGGTATGCACTAGTACGCCTGTCGGCTAGTTTGCTTGCACTAAAACTACCCTCGGCACATTGCTGAATATAGACAGTTCATTATCAAAAATACCTTGGCGCACCAGAGTAATTCAGCGAAACGATTCTCGCATACGAAATACAAAACGAACTTCGTCGAGCCATGGGTGGCTATCGTGCTGGATGGATTAATAGCGATGCGGAATACGGTCGATGCTATTCTTTGCGTTTTCGAGTACAGACCTGAATTTCAAGGAGTCAGTTTGTTGCATTATCGCAATTAGCGCGCAAATCTATTTAGCTCATTACTAACTTAGATATGAAGTATTACCAGGTAAAAGGTTATTCTCTGATCTAGAAAGATGGATTTGCCTCTTACACGCTATCGTGTATAATAGCTTCCTTCTTGAAAGGAAGAATCATGTTGATTTCGCTTAAAGACTATGCATTAAAACACGGACGTAGCTCTGATACCGTTCGACGACTGGCAGAACAGGGCAAGCTTCTTACGGCCAAAAAGATAGGAAGAAACTGGGCCGTTGAGGACTCCGAACCCTATCCTTCTTCGCAGGCAAAATGGACTGTTGCTAGTCTCTTTTCTGGTTGCGGCGGACTTGATTTAGGCTTTATAGGAGGGTTTACATTTCTCGGGAAAGAGTATGCTGATCTTCCCTTTGATATCGTATGGGCTAATGAATTAAACCCAGCTGCGTGCAAAACCTACGAGCAAAATCTCGGAAGCATCATTCAGGGTGACATCAACGATAAGATAGATCTTCTTCCTGAACACGTTGACGTTGTTATAGGCGGCTTTCCTTGTCAGGATATTAGCATTAATGGAAAAATGAAGGGTATTAAGGGAGAGCGCAGTAGTCTGTATACTGCGATTGTTGATGCGGTAAAGAGAACGAATCCCTCGGTCTTCGTTGCTGAAAATGTTGGCAGCTTGTTCTTAAAAACTAATAGCGAATCTTTCGATAAGATTAAGGAAGATTTTGGAAGCCTTGGCTATAGCCTGTCAATACATCGATACGATGCTTCGAAATACGGCGTGCCACAGACTCGAGATAGGGTCTTTATTGTAGGGGTAAGAGAAGGGCTGCCAGCGTTTGTTCCTCCCAAAGAAACCACCCCCGATTGTCCCGTAACCGTCAAAGAGGCGATTGACGACCTTGCATCTAAGCCATGGGATAAGGAAACATCTCACATATGGAGCAAGGCAAAGAAATCGGGAGAACAAGGCAATCGTCATCTGATTGCGGACAGGCCAGGCTATACGATTCGTGCTGAATGTCACGGTAACATTCAATACCATTACGACCTTCCTAGGCGTATATCAATGAGAGAGGCGGCTCGAATCCAGTCTTTTCCTGACTCTTTTAAATTTGTCTCCGGTCTTAGAGAAACCGAAAGACAGATTGGCAATGCTGTTCCACCTGTATTAGCATGGCAACTGGCAAAAAAAGTTGCCTTGACGCTAGGTGGTAATACGCAGGATGAATCAGCAACAATTTGAGCAACTACTTGATCGAGTTGCAGAACAACTGACCAACGATATGAACACTGAACCGAGAGCCGAATGGCTCTCGGTTCAGTCAACTAAAGCCTTGTCTTACGAACAGCATGTTCGTGAGAGGTTGCATTACGCCGTAATCGCAATGGGCGACGAGGGGGTTGGTCACGAAGTTGACCTTAACCCGAGCGGACAAACCTTCCCCGATGTTCCATGTGGACCATTCGGGGTCGAAGTTAAATTCACTAATGATGATAAATGGGTTTCTATTGCCAACTCCGTTCGCGAAACGAAACGCGACGAAAGCGTTAAGGTCGTCTATCTCATGTTTGGAAAGATGGGCGGAAAACCCGAAACCCGGTGGATGAAGTACGAAGACTGCGTCGTCCATGTACGCACTTCACATGAGCCTCGATTTCAAGTTGATTTGAGCGGGGAAAAAGAGTCTCTCTTCTCCGTTATGGGCATTCCCTATGATGAATTTCGCAAGCTAGATATTATGGACAAAATGCCATATATCAGAAAATATGCTCGCAAAATACACCCTGACGGACGTCTGTGGTGGCTAGAAGATACATCTAGTGGAGAAGAGCATAGCACCGACATCGATTTGATTCCTTATCCCGCACTAGATAAAGCTACTAAAAACCGGTATAGAGCAGAGGCAACGCTTCTTTGCCCTGCGCTCGTTGCAGATGGCAAGGGAGGGAATGGGCGAATTAAAACTACTGCTTTTAAAGACGCAGCTATGTATTTCATGACCTATCGTGGTGTCTTGCTTTATAACGCACGTGACATCAATTCTGCCGGAAGCGTTGGGAATAAAATCGAGGGCGTTGTCGGTCTGCAGCGACTTATGGAAAAGGCGGCTTCCTACTTGGATAGCGCTTTATTTGAAGAGTACTGGGGTGAAAAGGTTGCACCTGAAGACCGTCTCGCCTGGTGGCTTGAAAAGGCGGATGCGTATACCACTAGTTGGGACCATAAACCATCCGAACTCATGTTTTTGGCTTATCAGAAAGAGCGTAATAATAGAGGTTAAAATGGTCTGCCATTATCGAGATCGGGAAAACTTTGGATCATCTCTCAATCTGCGCTAAGAACGCTTATGGAATAGGGAGCTTAGATTGTAGGCTTGACCTTCGTGCCAAACATTGTGTTGCAATATACGCTCCGAATGGAGCATTCAAGTCTTCACTAAGAAAATCGTTTGCAGCATGGAGCAAACAGGCTTCCGTAAAGGATTTTTTCTTCCCTGAGAGAGACTCTTCTTTTGAGAGCCTTCTGCTGTTTTCGTGGGTTAGAGGATGGGTGTTGGTAGGTGGATGGGTGGGCCGCTGCATCGGAGTTTGATCATGGC
>OCAH01000274.1_pt1 | contig 20992 bp, 17 predicted proteins | sample 1477131 | NCBI WGS metagenome assembly OCAH01 (sample SAMEA2580291, study PRJEB22360) | human gut metagenome | biome: human gut; feature: human-associated habitat; material: faeces | place: Denmark | collected 2008/2010
AACTGTTAGAATTACAGGACCAACAAGGGTGTTGCACTTCTAAATAGACATCGGGCACTATCTGTAACATTGTCCAATCGTGTTGAGTACCGTGTTGAATTAAGGGTTCCTCAGTCACTCTGCTACAATGGTCACGAAAACAACGATGTTATCGTTAACGTAAGCGGCCTAAGATAAGCGCTGCAAACGAAACACCGACATTAATGAGTCAAGCGAGGGTGAAATGTCGAGGCCCACACAGGTGTCCATGCAAGACGTAGCGAAAGCCGCCGACGTTTCGCCACAGACAGTGTCCCGCGTGGCGAATGGCAACGATGCGGTGAAACCCGAAACACGCCAGCGTGTCGAAGCTGCAATGGAGCGCCTTGGATATCGTCCGAATTATGCGGCCCGAGCCCTAAAGCACGGCCGCTTCCAGGATATCGGCGTGGTGATGTTCAACACCGCCACGTTCGGCAACGCCCGCATCCTTGATTCTATTGTGGCCAACGCGGCCGATGACGATTATTCAGTCACCATCCAGACCATGCGTCACGGTGCGGAACGCACGCTTTCCGCCGCCATCGATCACATGCAGCGTCAGCCGGTGGATGGTGTCATCGTAGTGCTGGAGGAACGCATCTCCGATTTCGTCGGATACAAGCCTCCGCGAGAACTTCCAGTCGTGCTCATCTGCGAATCCGCCGCCGACCACTGCCCCACTGTTGACGCCGACCAGTATGGCTGCTCGACCGCTATCGTCGATTACCTGATGAGCAAGGGACACAAGACCGTCTACCACATTGCCGGACCGTCCACCTCGCGTGCCGCCGAAAGCCGCGCCCGCGGTTGGCGAGAAGCGTTGGAACAAATGGGAGCACGCGTACCGAGCATGTATATCGGCGATTGGTGCGCGGATTCAGGCTACCAGGCCGGCGTGGCGTTGGCCCACGACCCCGACTGCACGGCCATCTACGCCGCCAACGACCAGATGGCGTACGGCGCAATGCTCGGGTTGCAGTCAGTGGGCAAGCGTGTGCCCGAGGATGTCAGCATCGTGGGCGTCGATGATTCGCTGGTCGATATGGTCCCGCGCTTGAACCTGACGACCATGAAGCTGCGCTTTGACGACATTGGCGCCACCGCCTTCTCCATGGTCCGCCGTCAATGCGAAGGCGAGAAGATACCGGTCGGCGTCAAAACCGTAATCCCGCCGGAACTGATTGAACGCGGTTCCGTGCTCGACATCAGCTGACGAGCGGCATGCGCTGGCATCCACTGGTACCTGCCAGTGATCCACCTGCCAGTGATTCATAGGCAACGCCAGGGCATTAGTCAGACCGACATGGCCCAACGGCTGGGCGTGTCACGTCGCTGGCTGATCGAATTTGAACACGCCCGAGTCCCCAATCCCGAATTCTCCACCATTCTCAGCGCCCTGACTGAGCTTGGCTTGTCGCTGGATGTCCGCAAAACCCCGCAGCCCGCCGAACTCTATGAATGGTGACACCATGAGCGAAAACACTCTCAATGCATAAGAAATCAGATCTTAAGCGGCACACGGGAAACGAATTCGCGCTTCTCGCCTGTTATTGGATCGGTGAATCGCAGCATGCGTGCTACCAACTGCAATGGTTGGCTGAAATCGTCGTAGGGGCGCGTCTGGATGCGCGGGTAGAAGTCGTCGCCCACGATGGGCAGGCCGAGCGAATTCATGTGGACGCGCAATTGGTGGGTTTTGCCGGTGCGCGGGTGGAGTGTGTAGCGGCAGATGGGGTGATTCCCCGGATGGGGACCACCCTCCGGCGCTTCGCGCCACCTCCCGTCAGCGGGAGGGAAACAGAGGTCGCCGCGCTCGATGAGGGTTTCGGCGTTGGCCAAACCCGGTTCCTCGAATGCGGCCATCGTGCCGTGTTCCTTGGTGATGTGCGATCGGCGCAGCAATGGGAACGGGCGTGGCGGCTCGACCTGCATGATCGTGCCGAATCGCGGGCGGCTGATCGGCCGGCAGGGCGCCAGGCATTCATAGACCTTGACGGCCTGCCGGTTCTGGAACAGCATCTGATACGCGCCGCGGCAGGCCGGATCCCGCACGAACACCAATACGCCGGCGGTCATGCGGTCCAATCGGTGCGCTGGCGTGATGTCCGGCTCCCCCAGCCGCTCACGCAATCGGATCAGCGCGGTCTGCCGATACCACATGCCGCGCGGCATGGTGGCCAGAAAATGCGGCTTGTCCACCACGATGATCCGCTCGTCCTCATACAGCACGTCCATCTCAAACGGAATATGAGGCTCGTCAATCACATACCGATGTGGCTTACTCAACGGTCACGGACTTGGCGAGGTTGCGGGGCTTGTCCACGTCGTAGCCCTTGAGCTTTGCCATGTCCATGGCGAACAGCTGCAGCGGCACCACGTCAACCAGCGGGCTCATCAGCGTTGGGCAGGCGGGGCGCCAGAACACCACGTCAGCGTACCGTTCCACATCCGGGTCGCCCTGCTCGGCCACGGCGATGATGTACGCGCCACGAGCCTTGACCTCCTCGATACCAGAGATCACCTTGGCGTGCAACACATTGCGGCTGCGCTGCGGCGGCACGATGAACACCACGGGCTCACCCTCGTCCACCAGCGCGATCGGTCCATGCTTGAGCTCGCCGGCCGCGAAGCCCTCGGTGAACGTGTAGGCGATCTCCTTGAGCTTCAGTGCACCCTCAAGCGCCACCGGGTAGCCCACGTGACGGCCGAGGAACAAGAAGGAGTTGGCGTTCACCATGCGCTCGGCGGCCGCCTGGATGGTCTTGGGCTGGGTGTCGAGCACCCACTGAATCTTGCGCGGCATGTCTTTCAGGGAGTCAAGCACCTGATGAATCTCATCGCGGAACATCGCGCCCTTGACCTGCGCCAGATACAGGCCCAGCAGGTAGGCGGCGGTGATCTGCGCCACAAACGCCTTGGTGGATGCCACGGCAACTTCCGGGCCGGCGTGTGTGTAGAGCACGGCGTCGGATTCGCGCGGAATGGAGGCACCCTGCGTGTTGCAGATGGCCAGCACCTTGGACCCCTGTTCGCGCGCGTGGCGCAGGGCCATCAGAGTATCCATGGTTTCGCCGGACTGAGAAATGGCCACCACGAGCGTACGCGGGGTCAGAATCGGGTCACGGTAACGGAATTCGTGCGCGAGTTCGATTTCCACGGGGATACGCACCCAGTGTTCGATGGCGTACTTGGCTACCTGGCCGGCGTAGCTGGCGGTGCCGCAGGCCACGACGATGATTTTGTCGATGGCCTTGAAGTCGTGTTCGTCGATACGCACTTCATCAAGGGTGATGCCGCCATTCGCATCGAAGCGGCCAAGCAGGGTGCGCTGCACTGCGGCAGGGTCTTCGTGGATCTCCTTGTCCATAAAGGAATCCCAGCCGCCCTTTTCGGCGGCCGAAGCATCCCAATCCACGGTGTAGGTCTTCGGGTTTTCGACCACGTTGCCGTCGAAATCGGTGACGATGACCTTGTCGGCGGACACGCATACGGCCTGATCCTGGTCGACTTCCATGGCGCGCTTGGTGTAGGCCACGAATGCGGCGACGTCGGAACCGAGGAAGTTCTCTCCCTCGCCAAGGCCCACGACCAGCGGCGAATCATGGCGGGCTCCGACCACGATGTCCGGCTGGCGGCAGTCGGTGGCCAGAATGGTGAACGCGCCTTCAAGCATGCGGGCCATGCGGCGCACAGCCTTGAACAGGTCTGGCTTGCCTTCGTCCGCGATAATCTTGTCCACGATCTTGCCGAGCAGCTTAGCGGCCACCTCAGTGTCGGTGGCAGAGGCGAATCGGTAGCCTTCGGCTTGCAGGTCGAGACGCAGCTGAGAGGCGTTTTCGATGATGCCGTTATGGATGATGGCCACCTTGCCGTCCATGCTGGTGTGCGGGTGGGCGTTCACGTCGCTCGGCTCGCCATTGGTGGCCCAGCGCGTGTGGCCGATGCCCACCGTGGCAAGCGGCATCGGCTTACGCTCGATGTCTTCGACCAGGTTCTTCAAACGGCCGGCCTTCTTGCGCACGACCACCTTATCCATGCCGGGCGCGGTCAGCGCCACACCGGCCGAGTCATAGCCTCGGTATTCCAGACGTTCCAGGCCTTGCAGGCAGACCTCCAAAGGCTTGCCGCATGCCGTTTCAATATTTCCCGCGTATCCAACGATTCCACACATGGTTCACCAGCCTAGCGGACGATTATTGCGCAAAGCGAATCCAACCCGCCGCCTTTGCAGGATTGGAACATGCCCCTTCGTGAAAACCGTACACTGACTACCACTCAGCGTACGTTCTTCACGAGATGGGGGTGCGATTAGGCGTCGCAAAAAACGTACGCTGAGTTCATCAGCGTACGTTTTTGGAGCTGCAACAACGAGCCTTCCTACAGCACGTGCTGCAAGAAGTCCTTAAACCTAGGCTCGGTGGGGTGGTCGATGATGTCGGGGCCGCCCTTTTCTACGACTACGCCGCCGTCCATGAACACGATCTGGTCGGCGACTTCGCGGGCGAAGCCGATTTCGTGGGTCACGCACACCATGGTCATGCCTTCCTTGGCCAAGGAACGCATGACGTTGAGCACTTCACCCACCAGTTCGGGGTCAAGGGCGGAGGTCGGCTCATCGAAAAGCATGATCTCCGGCTTCATGGCCAGAGCACGGGCAATGGCCACACGCTGCTGCTGACCACCTGACAGCTGGGAGGGGTAATAGTCCATGCGATCGCCCAGACCGACGCGCTGAAGCTCGGCCACGGCCAGGTCACGGGCGGCTTTCTTGGACTGGTGCTGCACGTGAATCGGGGCTTCCATCACGTTTTCCAGCGCGGTCATGTGCGGGAACAGGTTGAAGCGCTGGAACACCATGCCGAGGCGAGAACGCTGTGCGGCGATCTCCTTATCGTCCAGGGTCTGCAGCATGTCCTGGCCGTTTTTGGTCACGTGCTTGTAGCCGATGAGTTCGCCGTCCACCTCGATGGAACCGCCGGTCAGGGTTTCCAGCTGGTTGATCAGACGCAGGAACGTGGACTTGCCGGAACCGGAGGGCCCCAGAATCACGGTCACAGTGCCGGGCATAACGGTTAGATCGATGCCCTTGAGCACATGCAGCGGCCCAAACGCCTTGTGCACCTGCACGGCCTTGACAGCAGGAATCACGGAACCGTCAACCGCCTTGCGCACGACCGGAGCGGAGTTGGTGATGTCGTTCGTAGTCATAATTCTCGCTCCCGCCTTACGCATTCAGCCCAGCGAAGGTGGTCTGATTGATTTTGTTCACATCGTCCTTCGGCTCGCCGTCAGACTTGCCGGGGTACGGCGGATCGTATGGCGGCTGCTTGCCCTTGGTGCCCACCGGGCGGGCGTTGAAGCCCTTGCCGAAGTGCGCCTCAAGGCGGGACTGCACAACCATCAGAATGGAGGTGATCAGCAGGTACCAGAAGCAGGCCACGAGAAGCAGCGGAATCGGCTTGTAGATACGGTTGGCGATGGCGTTGGTGGCGAACTGCAGTTCGAGGGTGAACGGCACGGCGGTGACCAGCGAGGTGGTCTTCAGCATGCCGATGGTCTCGTTGCCGGTGGGCGGGATGATGATGCGCATAGCCTGCGGCAGCACGATGCGGCGCATGATGAGCGTGCGGTTCATGCCCAATGCCTTGGCCGCCTCGGTCTGGCCGGGGTCCACGGCTTCAAGGCCGGCACGCACGATTTCGGACAGGTAGGCGGCCTCGTTCAGAGCCAAACCAATCCATGCGGCGTTGAATGCGGTGACCACCACGTTGGAGTCGATGCTCCAGAACTCCACCGAGGTGAACGGAATGCCGAGGCTAATCTTGGGAATCAGCACGGCGAACAGACCCCAGAAAATGAGCTGCGTGTACACAGGCGTGCCGCGGAAGAACCAGATGAAGAACCAGCTGACGCCGCGCAGCACCGGATTGATGGATTTGCGCATGATGGCGAGAATCACCGACAGGATGATCGCCACGACCATGGAGATCACGGTGAGCTCCAAGGTATAGCGAATGCCTTCAAGCACGTTCTCGTTGAACAGGTACTTCCAGACGGTGGGCCAATCCAGTCGCGGATTGGTAATCAAGCCTTGAATGAGCATCGCGGCGAGCAGCACCACGATCACTGCGGCCACAATCGGGCCGGGGCGCTTGACCGGCAGCGCCTTGATGCGGTTGGGGATGTTCACTCCCTCACCGTCGACTTCTTTCTTCGCCATAATTTGGTTCCTTGGACGTGTTGGGCAGCCTGAACTGCAAGTTGCAACTAGCGTTGAACCTTAGTGTACGAATGGGGCGACTGTGTTACAAACAGTGCGCCCCATTCGAATTTTCGCGACAGCTTGTCGGCTATTCGACGGCCGGGTTGATTTCGGCCTTGTCCAGTGCGCCGGATTCGACGCCCCAGTGCTGGAGGATCTTGGTGTAGGTGCCGTCGTCCATAAGCTTTTGCATGGCCTTCTGCACGGCTTCGGTGGTCTGGGAATCGCCCTTTTTGATGGCGATGGCGTTCGGCACTTCATCGAAGTCCTTGCCGAGCTGTTCCAGCTGACCATCGGTCTGGGCAATGGCGTAGCCGACAACCGGGGAATCGGCGAAGAAGACGTCGGCCTTGCCGGTCACCACAGCGGTGGTGGCGTCGGTCTGCTGCTTGGAGGACTGGATGGTGATGTCTTTCTTGCCGTCCGCCTTGCACTGCTTGGCGGTCTTGTTGATGGCCTCTTCCTCGACGGTGCCGGTCTCGACGGCAACGTTCAGACCGCACAGGTCGTTCTCATCGACGTTCTTGGGGTTGCCTGCGGCCACTGCATAGCCCATGCCTGCGGTGAAGTAGGAGACGAAGTCGACGGATTCCATGCGCTCCTTGGTGATGGTGAAGGCGGCGATGCCCAGATCGTACTTGGAGCCGATGGCCGGAATGATCGTATCGAAGTTGGAGGAGACGATTTCGGTATCGAGACCGAAGATGTTGCCCATGGCGCGGGCAAGATCCATGTCGTAGCCGATCTGGGTCTTGCCGTCGGCGTCGAGGAATTCGGCCGGGGCGTAGGAGGGGTTGGTGCCGATGGTGAGCTTGCCGTCCTTGGTCACGGATTCAGGCAGCAGTGCGGCGATTGCATCGTCCTTCTTCACGGAGCTCACGTCGTAGCTGGTGATGGTGACCGACTTGGAGGAACCGCCCTTATCGGAACCGGAGTCACCCGCCTTGTCGGAGGTGCCGCAAGCCGCGGCGGAGAACAGCATGGCCACGCTCAAGGCGGCGGCCGCAATGGTCTTCAGCTTGTTGAACTGCATGATCTCTCTCTTCTTCTCTGTGGAGCCGCCCTATAGCGACTATCAACAATCAGGTATAAATATACATTATAGCGTATACATATACAAATGCTCCCGCTGGGAGGCCGCCGCATAAGAATACAACTGCTGGTGGCTGTTATGCTACAGACCACCCTCAGTCGCCTTCGGCGACAGCTCCCGCCAGCGGGAACGAACAGGGACACCTGGCAATCAGGCGGCGTCGGCCGGGTTGATCTCAGCCTTGTCGATGGCACCGGAACCAACACCCCAAGTGTCGAGGATCTTCTTGTAGGTGCCGTCGTCCATCAGCTTCTGGATGGCCTTCTGCACGGCTTCGGCGGTCTTGGTATCGCCCTTCTTGATGGCCACGGCCTCGGGCACCCCGCCGGCGTCTTCACCGAGCGTCTCCAAGGTGTCGCCGGTCTGCTTGATGGCGTAGGCGGACACCGTGGAATCGGCGTAGAAGATGGAGGCCTTGCCGGAAGCCACGGCGGTGGTCACATCGGTCTGCAGCTTGGAGGACTGGATGTCGATGGCATCCTTGCCGTCCGCCTTGCACTGCTCGTTGGCCTTGTTGACTTCCTCTTCCTGCGTGGTGCCGGTCTGTACGGCCACCTTCACGCCGCACAGGTTCGAGGAGTCGACCTTGTTCGGGTTGCCCTTCTGCACCACGTAGGTGGAGCCGGCCTTGAAGTAGGTGACGAAGTCGACGGCCTGCATGCGCTCTTTGGTCACGGTGAAGGAGGAGATGCCAAGGTCGTACTTGGAGCCCACGGACGGAATGATGGAGTCGAAGGTAGAGGAGATGGTTTCTTCCTTCAGGCCGAATACGGCGGCGATGGCCTTGGACAGGTCGACGTCGAAGCCAACCGGGGTCTTGCCGTCTTCGGCCAGGAATTCGGCTGGAGCGTAAGAGGTATCGGCGCCGACGGTCAGCGTGCCGTCGCTGGTGACGGAATCAGGCAGCAGTGCGGCTATCTCGTCGTCCTTCTGGATGCTGCTGGTGTCGAAGCCTTGAATCGAAGTGCTGGACGAGTCCTTGGATGAATCGCCGCTCTTGGCTGCGGTGTCGGTGCTGTCAGTCGTGCCACAGGCTGCCAAGGCGATCAGCATGGCCGCGCTCAGGGCGGCGGCCGCAGCGGATTGTATTCCCTTGCTTAGAGACATTGGATTTCCTCTCTCCGGATAGTCAGCTGGGCGGGTATGTTTCCCAGATGGTTCCGGAGCGTAGGAGTGCAATGCTACGGAAGCGTTAATCGCGGGCGAAATGGCCCACAACGTGGACATCCTACTCTTGGCTCCCCTCCGGAGGGGAGCCAAGGGACGGGATTAGTGGCGCATGTTGGCGTAGCGCATGGCGCGTAGGGCTTCGCGCTTGTCCTGCTCTTCGCGCAGGGCCTGACGTTTGTCGAATTCCTTCTTGCCTCGGGCCAGTGCGATCTCCGCCTTGACGCGACCGTCCTTGAAGTACAGGCTCAGCGGCACAATCGTGTATCCCTTGGCCTCGATGCCGCGGGCGAGCTTGGTGATCTGCAGTCGGTGCAACAGCAGCTTGCGCTTGCGCTTGGGCGCATGGTTGTTCCATGTGCCGTTCAGGTATTCGGGGATGTTCGCGCCCTCCAGCCACATCTCGCCGCGGCGATCGATGGAGATGAACGCCTCGGACAGCGATGCGCGGCCTTCGCGCAACGACTTGACCTCGGTGCCGGTCAGGGCCAGCCCTGCCTCGTACTTGTCTTCGATGGCATAGTCATGCCGGGCCTTCTTGTTCTGGACGATGAGTTTCTCACCGGTTTCCTTGGGCATGTCTCCTCCTTTCGTGGGCAATAACTCGTGAGTAGCAACTCGTGGGTAGCAACTCGTGGGTAGCAACGCAACATCCGACGATATCACGGACCGGCCTCGAATACGAAAAAGGGTTCCTCTTCAAGAGGAACCCTTCAACCGCATATATCGGCCGAACCAACCGGTCAGTGGACGAACCAGTACTGACCCAAATTGGTCAGCGTGCGGTAGTTCATCATCCACAGGCCGCCCACGTTCATCTCGGAGATCTGGAATGTGCCGTCGCCATACACGGCTTCAACCACGGCAACATGGCCCCAGGTACCGTCGGCACCGTCCTGACCAGGCAGGAAGGAGAGCGCGGCGCCGACCTGAGGGTTGTGGTCCACGCGCAAGCCGTACGAGGGGGCGCTGCGCCACCAGTCGCCGCCATTGCCGAGATAGGACGGCGTGCCAATGCCCATCTGCCTACGGCGTTCATACGCCCAGTACGTGCACTGGCCGGCGGCATAGGCGTTGCCGTAATCACCGTTCGACGTGCCTTGGCCGCCGACGCTGGGGGCGGGGGCAGGCGCCGGAGCCGGAGCCGGCGCCGGCGCCGGAGCGGGCGCCGGAGCGGGGGTCACCGGAGTAGACGGCGTACCGCCCTGGTTACCGGTGTCCACCCGGTTGGCGGCGTCCTGCTGCTCCTTCTGGTACTGACGATTGTAGGAATCGACCTGGGAGGCGATCAGTACGGTCTGGGCCGCCTGCTTGGCGGATTGGGAATCCAGACTGTCGATCATGGAAGACAGTTCGTTACGCCTTGCTTCGCCTTCCTGACGTAGCTTGTCCAAAGCGTCACGTTCGCTTTGCGCGGTTTCGGCGGCGGTCTGCGCGGAAGCGGCCTTCTCATCGGCCTGGGTCTTGAGCACAGCGATCTGCTTTTCGATGGCCGACAGACGTTCGCCACGGTTCTTCGACGTGCTCAGCGAGTTCGCGGCGGAGGAAGCCGCATTCGCCTCGTTGCGGGACAACGCGTCCCGGGACTGCATGGAGTTGACGAAGTCCTGTGTGCTGGTGGCACCCGTGACCACGCTCATCACGTCGGAAGCATTCGAGCCGTGCATCTCGTCACGGGCCAGCTGGGCCACGGCGGCGTGCGCGTCATCGTAGTCCTTGCCGGTCTGCTTGATCTGCTCCTCGAGCGTCTCCTTGTCTTTCTGTGCGGCGGAAAGACGTTCGGATGCGGCGTCGGCCTCGTCCTGAGCGGTGGCGGCATCCTCGTTGGCCTGCGTGACCTTGTTCTGGGCGGCGACAATCTTGTTGTTCGTCAAATCATCCAGCTCAAGTACCTTATCCGCCAGTTCCTGGTTGACACCGGCCAACTGCTGCTTGAGTTCGGCCTCGCGCTGTACCGACGCGGCGTGCTGGTTCTGCGCATTGATCAGGTCGGAATAGGTGTCTGCCTGGGCAGGCTGTGCCGAGCTGAACGCCAGACCTCCCACACAGGCTGCGGCGTCTTTCCGCCGCACCCCCCCCAGGGGCGGGGGCGGCCACCAGTGCCGCCAGTGCGGGCTTGATCACACGTACGTTCGTCATATGTGAATAGTCCTTTCGCTCACTTAAGCCAATACCATAACATGCGAACCTGAGAGGCTTGCACATGATGTCATCACATTTCTCGCGGGTAAGCCGGTCGCGTTACGCCCTCAAATAACGCCGCAACGAGATGGTTGAAGCGATGATGGACAGCAGTATCGCGCCCACAACCAGGAACGGCGATATCACCAGTACCGTGAGCTGATTCACATAAGGAATCCATGTAACGGATTTCGCCAGCCAGCCGGTGACGAACACGTTGACGATAGCCGAAAGCATCAGGCACGAGAGCACCGAGCCGATCAGCGAGGCGATGGTGCCCTCCAGAATGAACGGCAGACGAATCGTCCAGTTCGAGGCACCCACGTACCTCATGATTTCGGTTTCGGTTCGTCTGGATGCGGCGGACATACGAATGGTGGTTCCGGTCAGCAGGATGGCGACCACCACCATCACGCCGGCGAGCACAGCCGTAACCGCCGTGGCTCGGTTGAGCACGGCGAACACCGGGTCGAAGATCTGGCGCTGATCGGTAACGTCTTCCACACCCTCCTTGCCAGAGAGCACTTCGGAGACCACCTGATATTTGGTGGGGTCCTTGAGCTTGAGCCAGAGGGAGTCCTGCATATCGTCCGCGGTCAGCGTACGGCCTTGGAATTCACCGTTCGGGTACTGCTTGGTGAAGGTGTTGTCGTAGAAATCCTGCTTGCTGACATAGTCGATGTTGGAGACCACGTCGTTGAGTTCATCGCGAATGGTTTTCTGCAGTGCCGTGATCTCATTGGCTGAGGGCGATTTGCCGGAAGCACAGTTCGCGGACTGGCTGGTGCCGTCGGGACATAGCCACACCACGACCTCGACCTTGTCGTACCAGTCGCCCTTGGCTTTGGTGATCTGCGCCTGGGTAAGCACCGAAGCGCCGATGAACAGGAACGAGATGAAGGTGACCAGCGTCAGCGACAGCAGCATCGACAGGTTACGGGTGAGGTTGGCCCACGTTTCGGACAGAATGAATCGTGCTCGCATGATGATCCCCCCTTACTCCTTCGCGCCCTCAGCGGGTTGATCGTCGGATGTTTGGTCTGCGGCGGACTGCTCGCCGACAGGCGGTACGGGCGGTTCCGGCGGGGCCGGCGGCTCGGGCGGTTCCGGCGGGGCCGGCGGCTCGGCGGCGGATGACACGGACGTATCGGCAACCGCGGCGGTCTCGCCGGACTCGTCATTGAACGGGTAGAACGCCTGGGTGCTTTCCAGGGCGGCGGCCTGCTCGTCCAACGGGATGCCCTTGCCCCAGGTCAGCGTGTCTTCCAGCGGCGCGAACGTCTCGCCATAGCGGCCGGTGCGGCCGGAATGCACGGAGTTGGCCAGACGGGCGATGCCTTCGGACGGCTCGTCACTGCCCTCGATGGCCTTGGTCGCCGCCGCCAGCACATGATGGGCGGCGTCGGACTTGGCTTCGACTTCGGCATCCGGGAAGAACAGGGCGGAATCATAGGAGCCATGAGCCTCGTCACGCACGATCTTGCCGTTGTGCAGTTCGACCACGCGCTTGCGCATCGAGTTGACGATCTCTTCGTTATGCGTGGCCATGACGATGGTGGTGCCGGTGCGGTTGATGGCGTCCAGCACTTCCATGATGCCCAGCGAAGTGGTCGGGTCGAGGTTGCCGGTGGGCTCGTCGGCCAGCAGAATCTGCGGGTGGTTCACGTAGGCGCGGGCGATGGCCACACGCTGCTGCTCGCCACCGGAGAGCTCATGCGGGTAGTTCTTTTCCTTGCCGGTGAGCCCCACGGTATCCAGCACCTTGGGCACCAACGATTTGATGGTGGACCGCCGTGTGCCGATCACCTCAAGGGCGAACGCCACGTTCTCCCACACGGTTTTGTTATTGAGCAGCTTGTAATCCTGGAACACGAAGCCCAGCGAACGGCGGTACTGCGGCACTTGACGGTTGGTGATGCGCCGCAGATCGTTGCCGGCCACGCGAATCTCGCCGTTGGTGGCCTCTTCCTCGCGCAACAGCAGGCTCAAGAGCGTGGTCTTGCCGGAGCCGGACGCACCCACAAGGAACACGAAATCACCGCGTTCGATATCGAGGTTGATGTCGTCAAGCGCCGGTCGGGTGCCTTTGGGATAGATCTTGGACACATTGTCCAGTGAGATCAGCGCCATAATGCTGCTTACTCCTCGGTTTCGGCGGCGCGGCGCTGTTCGTGGCGCCAGCGGATGCCGGCCTCGATGAACGCGTTGATGTCGCCGTCGAACACGGCCTGGGTCTGGCTGGTTTCGTAGCCGGTGCGCAAATCCTTGACCATCTGGTAGGGGTGCAGCACGTAGGAGCGCATCTGATCGCCCCAGCTGGCCTTGATATCGCCGGCGAGTTCCTTCTTCTTCTTGGCCTCCTCCTCGTGGCGCAGCACGAGCAGTCGGGACTGGAGCACGGCCATGGCGGAGGCGCGGTTCTGAATCTGCGAACGCTCATCCTGCATGGTCACCACGATGCCGGTGGGAAGGTGGGTGATGCGCACGGCCGAGTACGTGGTGTTCACGCCCTGGCCGCCGGGGCCGGAGGAGCAGTAGGTGTCCACGCGGATGTCCGTATCCGGAATGTCGATGTGATCGGTGGCCTCGACCAGCGGCACCACTTCCACGGCGGCGAAGCTGGTCTGGCGGCGACCCTGGTTGTCGAACGGGGAGATGCGCACCAGACGGTGGGTGCCGCCTTCCACGGACAGTCGGCCGTAAGCGTAGGGGGCGTCCACCTGGAAGGTGGCGGACTTGATGCCCGCCTCTTCGGCGTAGGAGGTGTCCATGACCTTGGCCTTGAAGCCGTTACGCTCGCAGTAGCGCAGGTACATGCGCAGCAGCATCTGCGCGAAGTCGGCCGCGTCGACGCCGCCGGCACCGGAGCGGATGGTCACCACGGCGGAACGTTCGTCATATTCGCCGTCAAGCAGGGTCTGAATCTCCATCTGGTCGAGATCCTTCTGGATCTCGCCGATTTCGCTTTGCGCCTCGTCCAGAGAGTCCTGATCGCCCTCCTCGTGGCCGAGTTCGACGAGCGTTTCCACATCGTCGATGCGCTGGGAGGCGGAGTTCAGACGCTTCAGCTGCGATTCCGCGGCGGACAGCCGGCTGGTGATCTTCTGGGCGTTTTCCGGGTCATCCCACAGGCCCGGGGCCGCGGCCTGCGTTTCGAGATCCTTGATATCGGCCTTGAGTCGGTCGACGTCCAGCGCCTTGGCGATGGATTCGTATTTGGCGCGGGCTTCGCCGATCGCCTGGGTAAAGTCAAATTCTGCCATCGTGGTTTACCTTACTGTTGATTCTTTGAGATTCCTTGGGAAGTCACGTCCTTGTTGACAGCCTTCGCACATTCCTCTGGCGTTGGCGGGCATTGCCGCGCCACACGCGCATCCGCCTGCAATCCATGCTGTCAGAAGGTTCCGGGCCTGCCTTGCCGATAACCGGCCGGGCGACCTCACGAATCCCTCGCATCAGACGTGTTCAACTGCGGGCACGAATATGCGAAGGCAACGTCAAAGCCCCGCGTAAATCGCCGGGATGACCAGGGAGCCGAGCATGGCCACAGCTATGACCACGCACACCACACGCACGATGGTGCGGCGGCGGTTCTCACGCTGCTGTCGGCTGTCCTGATAGTTACTCACGAGGCCAATAGTGTACTCACCGCTTACGACCGCAGGACTTGCCGCCGACGCCCGCCCTGCCGGTGGACCCCCACGGCCCTTTCCCTTGCGCTTTCAGCGCCGCCAGATGGTGTTTCATGGCCACCAGCATGATGTGCGAATCCTCAAGGCCCAGGTGGCGTTCGTTGTGGGCGGAATCAAGCGCGCCCTGACGTTTGGCGTAGGCGTCGAGCGTGTTGTCTCCGTAAGGATGCTCGTTGGTGGGTACCGCGCCGGGGTCCCACTGCCGGCTCATCGGCAGGGTATCGATGATGGTGATGCGCCCGGCGCGGTAGCTTTCCGCGTATCCGGCGACGTTCAGCATGAACCAGCTATGTTCGAAGGTGGCGTTATGCGCCACGTACGGCTGCTGGGTAAGCCGCGCGAGCAGGCCGGCCTGGGCTTGGGGCCATTCGTCGAAGAGTCGGTACCCGGCCTCGCTGCTGCGGCCGCGTACATCGATGCCGGTGAGTTTGGCGATGAGGGCGTTGCCGAGCGCCGCGTTTTCCGGCGGCACGCCAAAAGCGAGGCGGGCGTCGCCGGCGGCGTAATAGCCCTGCTCATAGGCGTATGTCTCGGGTTCGCCGGCCGGGCGCGGACTGGCCATGTTCATGAACTCGAAGCCGACGTCGATGATGTAGTCACGTGCCGGATCGATGCCGGTGGTTTCGATGTCGATGCCCATCACCGCGTCCACGTCGCGGCCGGGCAGATAGGCGTCGCGCCAGTCGGGCTTGGGATGGTGTCCGGTAGCGTTGCCAGACGCGGCGGCACCACCCGGCAGAGCGGCACCACCCGGCGACGTCGCGCCGGAGAGAATGGCGCGGGCCATCGCCGCATCGCCCGCACGCTTCTGGAAGCGCTGGGCCTTACGCCGTTTGGCGCGTGCGTCAAGAATCGCCGCCGTACGATCTTGGATATCGTCCAAGGCGACTGTTGTGGGGAACTTGACATCGCTGTTTTCGGCGGCAGTGTTTCCGGCAGATGTGCCACCGGCTTCGCCGCTCAGATCCAGCATGCCTTGGTCATCGTTCGACGGGCCGCTGCCGGAGTACGGCTTGAGCACGGCAATGGTGGCCCCCCCCCGCCGTTCGCGACTGACCGCCCATAGGTGTTGCTGTTCGCCCAGATGCAACAGCGTGTTGATGTTGTCGTTGAGCCGACGATTGGCGTAGGCGAGCGCGCGAGGCAGACGATAGGAGCCGATGAACCGGTCGAAATCGGTCATGAATGCGCTGTTGCATTGGGCGATGATCGATTCCAGACGCTCGCGTGTGGCGTAGTCGGCCTTCAATGCGTCGTGGATGGACTGTGGGGTGGATTCCGGTATTGTGCCGACGCCATGCGCCAGGTCCAGAGAACGCACCCAGTCCCAGTCGATGGTGGTGCCATCGGCGTCCTTGGGCATGGACGCCGCCCATTGGGGAATGTCTCCCTTGGCGGCGTCGAACCATGCACGGTCGGTCATAGTGCGAAACCGAGCTCTTCAGCGGCCTCGGTGGGCACCGGGTCTTCGCACCAGTAGTCCTCGAGGTTCTCGTTGGTGGTCAGCGAACGGATTTCGGCGCGATCGATATACAACTCGCCGCTCAAATGATCGGTTTCGTGCTGGAAGATGCGTGCGGGCCAGCCGTGCAGCGGCTCGCTGTGGTGTTTGCCGTCTTCATCATCCCATTCGGCGGTGATGTCGAGCCAACGCTTGCGCACAGCTTGGTATCCGTCGAAGCTCAGGCAGCCCTCGTAGAACGAGGCGGTTTTGTCGCTGGTGGGTTTGTAGCTCGGGTTGATGATCACGTGGAAGGGGAATTCCGCGATTTCGCGCGGATCATCCTCGTCGTCGCGCACGTGGTCTTCGACCACGGCGAGCGCGAGCCCCAAGCCGATCTGGGTGGCGGCGAGCCCCACGCCGGGTGCCTCCAGCATGGTGGTGTGCATCGTATCGATGAGTTTGGCGAGCGTACGCTTGGAAAGCTGGCCATTATAGGCCACTGTCCGTTGGCGCAACACCGGTTCGCCGGCCTGCACGATGGGCAGGAGCTTCTCCTTGCCGCCGGTTTTGATGAGTTGTTCGACATCACGGTTGAGTTCGAGGTCGACTTTGGCGTTCTTTCCAAACATTGTTTTTTTCCTTAGGGAAGGGTGCTACAGCGCGAGTTCTTCGGCGACGATCTTGGCGAGGCGGGTGCAGACTTCGTCGGCGTAGGCTTGGGTGGCGGCCTCGGCCATCACGCGCACGAGCGGTTCGGTGCCGGAGGGGCGCAGCAGCACACGGCCGGTGTCTCCCAGCAGTTCCTCCTCACGGGCCACGGCATCCTGGATGCGCTTGTTGGTGGAGGCGGCCTTCTTGTCCACGTTCGGCACGTTGATGAGGGTCTGCGGCAGCTGCGGGAAGTCGGCGGCGAGCTCCTTCAGGCTCTTGCCGGACTTGACGACCTCGTTGCACAGGGTCAGTGCGGTCAGGGTGCCGTCGCCGGTGGTGGCGAATTCGCGGTTGATCACGTGGCCGGACTGCTCGCCGCCGAGCGAGTAATCGCCCTTGAGCATTTCCTCAAGCACGTAACGATCGCCCACGGCGGTTTCCACGGTCTTGATGCCCATATCTTTCAGGGCGAGCTTCAGACCGAGGTTGCTCATCACGGTGACCACGAGGGTGTCGTGGTTGAGCTTGCCTTCGCGCTGCTTGGCGCGGGCCAGAATGCCCATGATCTGGTCGCCGTTGATCATGTTGCCGTCTTCGTCCACGGCGAGACAACGGTCGGCGTCGCCGTCGAAGGCCACGCCCATCACGGCATCGGTGGCCTTGACCATGGCCTGCAGCTGCTCGGGGTGGGTGGAACCGGCGTTCTTGTTGATGTTGTAGCCGTCCGGCGAGGCGTTGATCACGATTACATCCGCACCGGCACGGCGCAGGGCTTCGGGAGCCACCACGGAAGTGGCGCCGTTGGCGCAGTCGGCCACGATCTTCAGTCCCTTGAGCGGCTTGGGCTGGGTTTTGTCATCGTTCAGCGGAGCGATGGTGGCCACCAGATGATCGATGTACAGGTTGGTGGCAGTGGTCTGGTCGTGGCTCACGCGGCCCACGCCGGCACCGGTCGGGCGGTCCCAGTCCTGGCCGAGCACGGCCTCGATGTCGTCTTCCTTCTGGTCGGGCAGCTTGAAGCCGCCGCGTGCGAAGAACTTGATGCCGTTGTCGGGCATCGGGTTGTGGGAGGCGGAGATCACGGCACCCATCTCAACGTTGAGCACGCTGGTCAGGAACGCGATGCCCGGGGTCGGGATGATGCCTGCGTCGATCACGTCGAATCCGCCGGCGGCCATGCCTGCAGACAGGGCGGAAGCCAGAAAATCGCCGGACACACGGGTGTCACGACCCACGAGCGCGCGGCGGCGCCCCTCAGGCTGATCGTCTTGGGTGCCGGCGTCGCCGAGCACACGCACGGCGGCATCGCCCAAATCCAACGCCAGACGTGCGGTCAAATCCCTATTGGCCAGTCCTCGAACACCATCGGTTCCAAACATCTTCGGCATATGAAGTTCCACTCCTTGTATCGCGTTACCCGCACCATCGTAGTCGTTGTGCTCCACCCTAGGACCCGACTCGGCAAAAAACCGCCACGGAATCTGCTCCAGAACCGGAAATCAGCATTCAACAGCCGCAATGGCATCACCCACAAACCCGCATATTCATCTTGTTCGGCGGATGAATGATGAGATACATTCGTTAGCGGGCATGCCGGGCGGACCGATGCACTCCGGCACGGGAACGAAGCCATCGCACTAGTAAGAACGGGCCGGCAAACGCGCCTGTAAACAATACAGCGGCAAATACGACGAACGGAACTACCCAGCGTACATCGATAACCGGCAAAGCAACACCAAACAGAACGACGGCGAGGAACACGCTGAGCCATGCGATGAACATGCCCAACGGCATCTCCTCTACCGGGGTGGTCTCGGCCATGAATGCAACGATCTATTACTCCGATGTTGTGGTCAGTATGTGCGGCAGTTGCTCGTCGCGGTTGAGGAAAGAACGCGTTTGGCAGCGAAGTAGCGTATGCCGACCTTCCTCAGTGCGGGCGTATACCATGGTGCAATGCGTCAGGCAGCGGTCCAACTGCCGGCTCAGTATCTCGGCGTCCTGCTGGCGGCGGGCAAATACGGACGGGCAGGGGAAGCTCACGCAGTAAGCGCGCACGCCCCATTCCTTACCGATGATGACATATCGCGGATTGTTGATGGGCGCGAGTAGCTCCTTCATAACGCCGGCGAACAGCACCTGCTCGCGCCGCGAACCGCCAATCAGCATGACACGCAATGCCGTGAATCTGCGACGTGTCTGGCGGATCGAGGAAGTCGTTCACCGCTTCGCCTGCCGCGCTGGTTTCTAGGCGCTCAGGTTCCGCAGTCGCCAAATGCCAGACATTGGCCACCTTATCGGGGTCTGCGACCACGCTGCGGTTGACGGCCATGCTGTATGCTTCACTGCATCAGTGTAAGGCACGAATCAATAGGTTTTGAGCCCCAGATCGATGGTAAGAATGATGCCGGCGATTACGGCGGCGGCGCGCATGATGTTTGCGGGAATCTTGCGGGGGATGGACGGGGCGATGTACCCGCCGATGAAGCATCCGATGCACAGCATGATGGCGGCCGGCCAATCGACCGCGCCTTGGATGATGAATACCACTGAGGCGCTGATGTTCGCGCCTGTGCCGATCAGGGTTTTCAATGCATTGATCTTGTGGAATGGGCCGATTTTGGCGGCATCAAGCACGGCGAGAGCCAAGGTACCGGCGCCCGCGCCGAAGTAGCCGGAGTAGATGGCGACCGCCGCTACGCCCAGCCATACCCACCAGGAATCCTGACTCATGGGCTGCACGAGTTGTTCCGGCGGGCGGTGAGGTGCGGTAGGGGTGGTTGCGCGCTTGGCGGCTTCAGTGGCTTCAGTGGCTTCAGTGGCTTCAGTGGCTTCGATGTGCTTGAGTTGCGCGGTGGCATCCGCGGCGGCTTGCTTGGCCTGCATGCGGCCGCGCGGATTGATGGCGATGATCAGCGAGCTCAGCAAAATCAGCACTGGTGCGGCAAATTCAAAGACACTCGGGTCGAGTTTGAGCAACAGAAACGCACCGGCCACCCCGCCGAATGCGCCGATGACCACATACGTAATGGAGCGTACCGCTTGGCCTTTGAGTTCTTTGCGCGCACCCATCACGCCACCGATGCCCGTGCCGACCACGCCAACGGTGTTAGAAGCGTTTGCCAATACAGGCGGAATGCCGAACGCGAGCAGGGCCGGGTATGAGACCAGTGACGATGCGCCTACCGCATAGCCCACGAATCCTGCGCCGATTCCGGCCAACAGAATCAGCAGTAATGAAGTTATGGAAAAGCCCGCAATCATTCCCCGTATCCTTGTCGCTCATCGACCGGCATATTGCCGGCCTTGAGCGAGAATACGCTGTTGAGGATTGGTTGCGGGTTTTATGTTGGAATGTGGACGTAGCTTCTCGCGGAAGCGACTCCCCTCAGTCGCCTGAGGCGACAGCTCCCCTCGCGCCCGAGGGGAGCCAGAAGGAAATCAGAGCGCTTCGTTGTATTCGCGAACCTTGAGGGTGCGGTGGGAGGATGCCACGTTTTCGACGATCAGACGCTTCAGGGCATTGTCGGCGGCAATGTGCTCGTCCAGCCAGGCGTCACCGAGCTTGACCAGCGTGGCGGGATCGGCGTAGCCCGGGTACAGGCCGTTGAGCAGGGCGTCGGCCATGTGGTAGGTCTTGTTGGCCCAGACCCAGTCCACAGTCTCGAAGTACTTGGCGGCGAACGGCTCCGCCCGGTCGGAAGGCGGGGGGGCGGAGAAGCCACGGGCCACGGCCTCGAGCTGGGAGTTGGTCAGCTCGTCGTTGTGGAGCGCCTGATCCCAAGCCCATTCCTTGGCCTCAGCGGTGGCCATGGAGGCACGGGCGCCGTAGGCGAACTCGCGGTTTTCCGTGGTCTCCTTCTTGGCGAGCTGCGCGTCCACGTCGTCGTTGGTCATCTCGTTGACGGAGGTGAGCGCTTGGACGATGGTCCACGTGAAGTTGTTGTCGATTTCGAGGCCTTCAAGACGCACGGTGCCGTCCAGCAGACCGTGTGCGTTGGCGGCGAATGCGGCGTCGCCCTCCTCACCGTAGCCCAAGTAGGCGGTGACGAGCTGGAACTGGGTGTCCGAGCCGGCTTCGGCGGCGTTGGCCAGAGTCCACAGTTCGGCGGCCACGTGGCGCAGCACATCGTCGCGGCGGGCGGGCGCCACGTAGTGGTGGGCGGTGGTGCTCATGCAGGCCAGCGCGTAACGGAAGGTGGTGGATTCGGTTTCCGTGGCCAGAAGACGCAGGGTCATGTCCACGAAGCGTTCGGCCGGGAATTCGCCGTCACGGGTCATATCCCAGAAGGCGAGCCAGGTCACGGCGCGGGCCAGGGCATCATCGAAACGATGCAGGTTGGCTTCGGCGAATGCCTGGGATTCGGCGTCGAAACGAATCTTGGTGTAGGTCAGGTCATCGTCGTTGACCAGCACGAATGCCGGGCGCGGCTTGCCGGCTGCGGCCCCCGCGATGGGGGGTTCGCCCGCCACCTGCTGAG
>OCAH01000287.1_pt1 | contig 20338 bp, 34 predicted proteins | sample 1477131 | NCBI WGS metagenome assembly OCAH01 (sample SAMEA2580291, study PRJEB22360) | human gut metagenome | biome: human gut; feature: human-associated habitat; material: faeces | place: Denmark | collected 2008/2010
CACTTACACTGGGGTGGGTTTTCCCCCTGCCCCCCCCCCCCGCCACTTGTGGACCGTCTGGTCGGCGGTGACGGACAACGCCCGCTGGCTGATCGAGTTCGCGTCTGCAGCTATCTCGTTCGCCTTTCCTGCAAGGCAGTTGGCCTGCTCGGCGGCACGCTTCGATTCGACGGCGATCCGGTTGGCTTCCTCAGCCGAGCCGTTCGCCTGCTCCGAGAGCTTGTTGCCATGGCGCGCCTGGAACAAGGCGACACATCCGGAGACACCGCCAACCAATCCCGTGACGGCGCCAACGACGCCGGTGATCGCATTGATGTCCATTCCACCGATTCTACGAACGGAGGCGAACGATGAAGGTTCTTATCCGTGTCATCCTGCGACAGTCGCTGTTCGCGCTCTGGCTTGCCGCCATATGGGTGCTGTATTGCACGCCGGCGTGCACGCACCCCATCGAACATCTCGTCGCGGCGCCGTTCGCGGTGCTCATCCCTACGGCTGTCATCCTCCGCCGCCTGTTCTCCGACCCCCGCTTCATCCGATGGGTGGACGAACTCGAGCGATGAAAGACCTGGGCGGCTCCTCACACATTGCGGCATGGACGTGGTTCGTCATGCGCGGCCATGCCTGAACCGCCCGCGCGTCAAGGAAAAGACGTTAAAACCAGCCGGACGGGTCATCTTCTCTCTTCTCCTCCCGCCCGGCCCTCGCCGGGGCCCGCGAACGGATGCGGGCGCCATGGATCGGCGTGTTGAGGTCACGTCGGCGGATGGATGCGCGGTTCGAATCCGCGTCCCGGCACGACATCAATCCAAAGGAGGCAAACGTTGCCAAGCAAAACACCAAGCAGGCCGGAAGGCGAGAAGTGGTTCGAGTGGCCGCTCACACCCGCCAGCGTCGGCATGACGGCCGCCGAACTGATCGGCGAACTGTACGAGACCATCAGCGCGCTCAACCGCGACCGGGGCTGGAACCTCACCATGGTCGCGCCGGCGCGCTTCGGCGAGATCGTCATCGACCGCGAGGCCGGATGCCTGCGCGCGAAATGCGCGTGGAAGGCCAAGGATCCAAGCCAGCTCGGCCCGGAACCGGCCGGATACGTGAGAGGGGAGTGACATGGCCATCGGCGAGACCGTCATCACCATCGTCGGCAACCTCACCGCGGATCCGGAACTGAGAACCACCGGCCAGGGCGCGCAGGTCGCCAGCTTCACGATCGCCAGCACGCCGCGTTCCTGGAACCGTAATACGAACCAGTTCGAAGACGGTCAGGCTTTGTTCATGCGCTGCTCGGCATGGCGTGACATGGCTTCGCATTGCGCGCAGAGCCTTGCGAAGGGCATGCGCGTAATCGCACAAGGCCGTCTGCAACAGCATTCCTATCAGGCGCAGGACGGCACCAACAGAACCGTCATGGAACTGCAGGTCGACGAGATCGGCCCGAGCCTACGCTACGCCACCGCGCAGGTCAGCCGCATCGACCGACGGCCGCAAGGTCCCGTCTACGGCAATCCCGCCGCGCAGACGCCGACCGTCAACACCGGAGCGGGCGGCTGGAGCCAACAGCCGGCGCAGACACAGCAACCCGCCCAGCCGCCGGCCGATGATCCGTGGGGCGCGCCGGCGTCCGACCAGTCATCATTCGGAGGTTTCGGCAAACCCGACACGGAACCGGATTTCTAAGGAGCAGCAATGAAAGCCAGCGAACAACAGGCGCTCATCCCACAGGAGGCCACGCCCGACATACTCATCGACCTCATCGGCAAGACCCAGCAGGTCACCAAAGCCGCGGCCGTCGTGCTCAAGGCATGCCGCACCGTCATGGACACCAAAAACAAGCAGGAGCACATCGACAAGTGGGGCGGCATCCACGCCATCACCGAAGCCGTGTACGACTGCGCGGACCTCGCTCAGCGCATCCTCGACGCCGGCCTGGCCATGGAGAACATGTGCGCGAAGCCGGCCACGTCACGGCAGATGATCCTCATCGACGACCTGCGCCGCAGTCTCGACATGGACGATGGCGACGTGGAAGCGACCGTCGATCCGGACACCGGCGAGATCGACTGAACCACGGAAGGAGAAGAAGAGATGTGGTTCATCATCGACGACCAGATGGCCGACGACAGGCGCATCCGCCGCCTGCCGCTCGCCACCGTGGGCCTGTGGGTCAAGCTGTGCGTCATCCACTCCAAAGGCGTCTCGATGCAGGCCAAGGACCCGGCCGCGTATCCAGGATACTTCGACAAGCTCGATCTCAAGGACGCCGGCGGCACCATGCGACAGCTCCAGCAGCTCATCGACTCCGGGCTTATGGAAGAGCACGATGGCGGATGGCGTCCCGTCTACGCGGAAGGCATCTGCAGGGAGCCGAAGATGCTCACCGAGGAACAACGCGAGGCGCGCCGCAAGGCGGGAAGCAAGGGAGGACGCCGCAAGGCGGCCAATCAGAAAGCCAAGCAAACGTCTGGCGACTTGCCGGAAAACAGCCAAGCAAACGGAGAGCAAAACAGTAGCGAGACAGGTAGCAAACCGTCTAGCAAGTTGCTAGAGGACAGCCAAGCAAAAACATGGCATAAAACCGATACCGATACCGATATACCCTCTCCGACCCCTCCCGCCGGCACCGCGAAGCAAACCGCCAGCGAAGCGCCGGACGCCTTCGCCGCCATCGCCGAAACCTACCCCGGCACCATCGGCGCGAAAGGCCGCAAGGCCGAACGCGAAGCGCGGGACCTCGTCGAGACGATCACCGAGAACCCGGTCCAGCTCGCCCGACTCCAATCCGCCGTCCGCCGCTACCGGCGAGCCGTCAACGACGGCCAAGTGCCACAACCGCAGGTCCCACGACTCGCCACATGGCTCCGCGACCAATGGGAGACATGGGCGCCGGAACCCATCACACCCACGCGCCAGCACAAGCACACCTGGAACTGCGAACACGTCCACCAGCTCATGGATCCGCACGAGGACAAATACGACCACACCGGAAGCCTCCGCAACGGCAACCCAAGCGAATGGTGGAAGGCATGCCAAGCGTGCGCAGACGAACTCAACAACCAAGAAACCAGCAAGGAGAAGCAATGAGCAACTACCAAAGCAACCAGATCAAGCTCATCAACACGAGCCTGATCGACCCCCACCCCGACAATCCACGCAAAAACATCGGCGACGTGACCGACCTCGCCGCCAGCATCAAAACCAACGGCCTCCTCACGCCCCTCAGCGTCGTACCCAACGGCGAGCGCTACAGGGTCATCGCCGGACACCGCAGGCTCGCCGCATGCAAACAGGCCGGCATCGGAGTCGCCCCATGCTTCGTGCTCCATCTCAACCCATTGCAGCAGTTGGAGGCCATGGTCACCGAGAACTGCCAGCGCGAACAGCTCACCGTGTTGGAGGAGGCCGACGCCATCCAGGGCATGCTCGACCTCGGAGCCACCACCGCCAACGTCGCCTACCGGCTCGGCCGAAGCGCCGACTACGTGCGTGACCGCGCCAAGGCCGCCAGCATCAAGACCGAGGTCAGAGCATCCCGCGACGATTTCGGCCAGATCTCCATCGGTCAGCTCGTGGCCATAGCGCGATACGACGGCCAGCCGGACAGGCAGAAGGAGCTCGCGCAGGCGGCCGGCACCTCGAACTTCGACTACATCCTCCGCAACATCGAACGCGACGACCGCGACCGGCAATGGATCGAATCGGTCGCCGCGCTCCTCGTGGAGCCCGACAGCGGCATCAACCTCATCCCCGACCCCGAAAAGCCCTACAGCGACCCAGAATGGCGATATGCCGGCTGCCTATTCCCATCCACCGGCACCCCCGAAGAAGCCATCGAGAAGATCCGCGAACTGAACCCCGCAGCCGTATCCATCCACACGGTCTCGCAGCAGGTCTATCTCTGGACCCGCCGCGACAAGACCGCCGACGCCGAAAAGGAAGCACAACGGGCCGCCGAACAAGCCGAACGCGACGCCCGCCGGCACGCGCTCGAGGAATACGCCGCCGCATCAGCAGACAAGCGCATGACATGGCTCCACGGCCATCTCCACGGCATCAAACGCGACAAGCTCATCGAAACCACGGCCCGGCTCGGACTCCTGCAGATCATCGACCCGAACCCGCAGGGCTACACGCAGGCGCTGAGCACATGGAACGACGCCGCATGCGGTGGCGAACAATTCACCACCATCAGCGGCATCGAACCGGAACAGGCGCTCGCCGAACTCCGCTACCACCTCGACGAACCCGACTGGGCGGTCTGGGCGGTGCAAATCCTCGCCGCACGCATCGAATGGTTCATCGACCCGACCGACTGGACCACCGCCAACGACATCGGCAGACGCATCCCCGGCTACTACCAGATCCTCCAAGACCTCGGCTACACGCCCACCGACGACGAAACCAGCCACCTCGGCCAGCTCACCGCCGCCATCAGCGAAGCCGACTCCGACGAAAACGAAGAAGACGAGGAGAACAACCAATGACCAGGGAACAACTCGACAAACTCAGCCGCCTCCTCACCGACACCGCCCAGACCGCCAGCACAATCGAACTGCAAGCGCTCGCCGGTGGCAGGGCGGATGACGGCATCGTGGCGTTGGCGGCCGGGTTGAGGGCCAATTGCACTTCGTGTTTGGTGTTGGTTGACGGTCTGATGCAGGAGGGGGTGCGTTGTGAGTGAGTTTGCTGATTCGAAGCGTGCCGCTTTGGAGCGTCAGGGTTGGCATTGCCTGCGTTGCGGGACGAACATCCATGATCCGTCATGCTGGCCTGGACGCTCCGGCCATCACCGTCAACTGCGGCGGGCGGCGGATCCGGATGTGCGGCACAGTCCGGCCAACATCGTCGAGTTGTGCGGTTCGGGGACGACCGGCTGCCATGGGTGGGTCCATCAGCATGTGAAGGAGGCCGAACGCCTCGGGCTGATAGTCCCGCTCGGCATAGATCCTCTCTCCACCCCAGTGCGCGACTGGCAGGGGAGATGGCTCTGGCTCAACCAGGACGGCACGGCCACGCCATTGACCATGCGCGAAACATTGACAATTCAAACGGAAGGAATGACAAATGCACGAGAATAACGGCAAACCGGAGGCGCTGCTGTGGATCGACTTTGAGACCACAGGCGTGGACAGGCGCAAAAGCCTGCCATTGGAGATCGGTATGGAATGTACCGACATGCTGGGCGAACAAAAGTTCGGATCATTGTCCCGCATCATCCGCCCGGACAGACTCGACCTCCTGTCCATGAGCCCCGTCGCCTTCTCCATGCACACCGACAACGGCCTGCTGTTCGAACTCATGGGAGGCTCCGTGCGCAATGACAGCATGGTCGTCGTGGCCAACGCCGTGGAGGAATTCCTTGACTCGCTCTCCCAGCGCTTCTCCCTCGTCCCCGCGGGGACCAACGTGGACTTCGACCTTGACTTCCTCCGCCGACTCAACCTCAACCCTGACGCGTGGCTCACCTACCGCAAATACGACATGGCCACCATCCGCCGACTCGTCACCGTGCTCGGCGCCCCGGATCTATACCAGGGCGACAGCGGCCCGCACCGGGTGAAATCCTGCATCGCACGCGACATCAAAGACTACAAGGCCATGCTCGAGACACTCGCCGTCAAGACGGGAGACCACAAGTGAGAAAGACCATCAGCCACCTCGCCGACCGGCTCGGAGACGCCATGGCCACGCTGTTCACCCTCCTCGCGCTGCTGCTCATCCCGCACGCCGTCATCAGGGCGATCATCGGACAGGCGCTCCACCAGTGGACACCAATCACGTGGCTCGCCATCCACACCGCACTGACCATCGCGGCGCTCGCCACCAGCCTCGCCAGCTACGCGATCGCCGCACTGCTCGCACCGCCAAGACCGGAGACCTACCAATGACCGAAGACCAGCAAGACCAGCTCGTCATCAGCCTCGACACGCAATACGCCGTCGCGCACGCCATCTACAACCGATTCCACGCCAACGGCCACCGCAAACACCTCACGTGGGAAAACCTCGACGACGACGGCCGCGAACCATGGCGCCTGATAGCCAAGGACGCGATCACCGAGATGCTGGCCAGCCCGGAGATCGGAGGAACGGCATGAGCCACACCGCGATAATCCTCCTGGCGCTCGCCTTCCTGATCGGCTGGATGGGTGGCCGGGAATGAGCATCATCGTCCCATTGCACAAGTGGCGGTCGGCCGACCCGGCCATCCTGATCGGCCGCCGCTGCATCGCCCAAACCGACCAGGACGTCATCATCGACGGCCGGCTCGAACTCATCCGCCGGCCGGACGGCACCGCCAGCCTCCGCTTCCAGGGCATCGGAAACGACATCATCTCCCACGATCCGAACACATGTTCCAACAGGATGAGCGCCGGCATACGAAGCCTCGCCATCTACGGAAAGGAATGAAATGCACACCGTCAGAATCGCCACCAACCCACGCAAATGGCGCAGACCTGCGCCCTGCCCGGCATGCCGCAAGTCCCGGCCGCTCATCCTGACCCTCGGCGCCATCTACAAACTCCGCACACGCAAACCGGTCAACACTATCTACGGCTGCATCTGCCCCAACTGTCGGCACAAATGCATCCTCCACGTCGACGGCAGAAGCCTCAACAAAGCCATCCGCCTCTGGAACCACCACGCCAGCCACCATCAAAGGAACGAACAATGAGAAACACCATATGCGCCGCCCTCACCGCCATAACCCTCGTACTCTGCGCTGCGCTCGCAGGATGCGGCAATGCGTCCAAGACGTCTACCCCGGCCCACGCCATCGCCGCCACCGGCACCACATGCTCCAAAAGGTCCAGCGACGACATCAAGGAATGCATCGTCACACTGTCCGACACGAGGCAAGTGGTCTGCGTCGTCTACTCGGGCTACCAGAGGGGCGGCCTGTCATGCGACTGGAGCCATGTGAGCGGCGCGGACAAGGAGCCGGCAAGATGAGCTACAACGTCGTCACCCAGGAAGGCGTCAGAACGTTCGAGAACATCGACGATGCCGGCGACTACGCGCAGGCCATGTCCTTGAGGACTGGCGAGCCGGCCAAGGTGTTCCATGCCAAGACCGGACTCGTCGCATTCACCGTCCGCCCAACCACGAAGGATACGAAATGAGAATCAATTTCAACAGCAAGGATGGCGTTTTCGCCATCAAAGCCGAAAACGAAGAGGAAAAAACCCAGCTCAAAACGTCGGCGGTCGCCATCTGCAATCTCATCATCGATTTTTTCGACGGTGAAGTCCAAGAAATGAAGGCGGCGAAGGAATGAAACGCATCACACTCAAGGACACAAAATGAGCAATCGAAGTTATTTGGTGCCAAGGCCGCCAGCGTTCGACCATGAGCATCCCAGACCGAAGGAGGAAGGCGAGGTGCTGTACTGCGGAAATTGCCAAAAATGGTACGTATCATGGTTTCCCCTCACCGAAGTCAAAACCATATGGGGCCGCCGCCCCGAATGGTGGATACGCATCTTCCACCGCAAACCATACGAGACGATCATCCAGCAAATACGAAGGGAAACGAAATGAAAGTGAAGAAAACCCTCATGGACATGATCATCAAATGGCATCAGGCCGGATACAGCCTCGATGAGATCGCGCCACTGATGCCACAAGTCCCCAAAGAGGAAATCAAAGCGATCATCCAACACACCCGCGAATAACAAGAAACCCGACCTTCCGGCCGGGCTCCTGGCATCACCACAAACCAGACTACACCCGCCGGAGGGAATCGAACAAATGAACGAACCAACCAACGAATCCCAACCAACACCAAACCAGACACAACCAGCACAAACCAACCAACACAAGCCAGCGCTCGCCGGCATGTGCCAAGTGTGCGGCGGGGAGTGCAATCTGCGCAATACGCTGTGTGACAAGTGCGATGCCGTAATGAGGGGATGGCTCCGCGACTATCCGTCATGGATCCAGGTCCTGCGCGAGTTTCTGGACAGCACCGCACATTACGGTGGCCATCAGCCCGGCCGTACCAATTTGGCTTCGGCTCCGACGCCGGTCAAGTTGTCTGTGATTGACCATCTGCAGGAGATCGATGATCTGGCTGTCGCTCTTTGGCGGCGGTTGTATGCTCCGCCGGCCATGCCATGGGCCGATAGCAGGATTCATCCGTCCGTGTTGAAATGCCTGAGTATCTGCGCGGATTGCAATCGTCTTTCACGATTGCCGGACATTGGTCTGATTTGGCATGACTGGGAGCGGTTGGCGCGCAAGACGCTGGCCATCATCGACGTGCCGCCATCCAAGCATGGTATCGGCAGGTGCCTGAATCCTCTGTGTGGAGTGGAGCTGAGTGCGGAGGTCGGCGCGGTAAATGTTGATTGTCCGGTGTGCGGCAGCGCTTATCGCGTGGTCGATGTGCGATTGGGTTTCCTGCGGGAGTGCATCGAATCGGGCAGGGCGTTCACGGCGGGGGAGTGTGCTGAGCTGCTGCGCGAATGCGGGTTCCAGTGCAATGCGAATACGATTCGCTCGTGGCGTAAGCGTGGCAGGCTTCAGCCGGCCGGTGAGAACGATAAGGGACGGCCATTGTACAGGCTTTCGGACGTGCATCGGCAGGTGCTGCGCCGCGATTCGATTTGACAAAATCGAAAGTGCAACGCAGAATTGTCAGTGGATTAGAGGGTTCAAACCGAGGTGACTTGGTTTGAACCCTTTTCATATCCGCCATGGATTCTCCTAACTCCCTGGGTTGCAGTCCCGTCCTGTCCGAACGGCATATCGGACACGCTCCGCCCACTCCCGTCAGAGTGGACATACCCCAATGTGGCAGGCAAGCCAATCCCGTGCTTCCGTGATGCGGTGATGCTCAAATCCGCCTGCCGGTATGCCTTCGTAGGAATCAGTGGTAGATCGTACCGGCCGCGAGTCTTTATTGGATTCTCTTCCTTGTGGCCGCGTGTGGACGCGGGTTCGAATCCCGCCGAAGGCACCCATGAAACAAACCCGGGGTAGGGGTATTCGCAGATGATGGGGAGCCCCTACAAGACACGGGAGTGTCCATATACGGGAGCCCCTATACCGGCATTCCAGCAAGCCAACGGCGAAGATAATCATTGATGCATCCATGACACCCCGGGACTCATACATGTGGGGAGGCCACATGAGCAAGCGGCGTAACGAGCGTGTCAGCAACGGCTGGCGGCGCAGACAGCTCAGGGCAAGAGTCCTGGCCGCATACGACGTGTGCGCCATCTGCGCCCAGCCGGTCGACAAGACATTGAAGACACCACATCCGATGAGCGCCGAAGTCGACGAGCTCGTACCGGTCTCACGTGGCGGTGATCCATACAGCTTCGCGAACTGCAGGCTCACGCACCGCAGATGCAACAGGATGAAGAGCGACAAGACAGACGAACACGCACGAGCGCTGCTGGCTGGCAGACAGGAAGTGAAAGCAAGCTCGATGCCGTTCAAAACGTTCGGCATCTGACTCCGATACCAGGTCGGGGACCCCGGGTATGCCCCCTACCGGTCGCCTCGGGTGCAGTGCCGATATCCCTCCCGGAATACAAACGTCGGAAACAGGGGAAACAACGAAAGGTCGGAAAGCGAGGGAAGCGCCGATGAAGTGCGAACTCTGCGGCAAGGAATTCCAGCCATCCGGCCATGGGCGGCCGCAGAAGTACTGTTCCAAGTCCTGCCGCCAGAAAGCCGATTATCGTCGGAAAAAGAACAGGCCCGCACGGGACCGGAACGGTAAGCCGCCCGTCAAAGCCGTGGAAACGAAACAGAAGCCGGAGCAGGATCTCGACCAGCGGAGCTTCGAACGGATGATGGACGGCAGCATGCTGGACATACTGCGAGACAACCGTGACCTGCTGCTCAAGGCCATGGCCGATCCCACGACGCCGGCGAACGCGCTGCCCGCGATCAGCCGCCAGCTCATCGACGTATGCGAACGCATCGAAGCGCTCCAAGGCGGCGGTCTGACCGACCTGCTGGACGATGAGGAAGACGAGGTGACGGACGATGTCGGAGCGTCGATTGTCTGAAATCGCCAAGGTCCTCCGCCAGCCGGAAGGCATCGTCGGCAGCGAGTTCACTCGAATCAACAAAGCCGCGCGTAAGGCCGGCATCCGTTTCGACTTGTGGCAGCAGGGCTTCTTGTGGCTTCTGTTCGCCAAGAACGCGGAAGGCAAGTATGCGTGTGGCGCGGACGGCGCCGTGCTGTCCAGCTGCAGGCAGATCGGCAAGACCTTCACCGTCGGCACCGCGTTGTTCCTCAAGGCGATACTCACACCGAACCTGAAAGCCATCTGGACCGCCCACCATACGCGCACCAGCGACGAGACATTCACGGACATGTGCGAGATGGAGCACAATCCAGTGCTCGGCCGGTACGTGGAACGCATCCGCAGAGCAAACGGCCAACAGGAGATCACGTTCACGTCCGGCAGCCGCATCATGTTCGGCGCCCGCGAGAACGGTTTCGGCCGAGGATTGCACAGCGTGGACGTGGCCGTGTTCGACGAAGCGCAGATCCTCACAGTGCGCGCGATGGACAACATGATTCCGGTTTTGAACACGAGTCCTAACCCCCTGGTCGTGTATATGGGCAATCCACCCAAGCCGGGAGACCAGTGCGATGCGTTCACGGAGAAACGCATGCACGCGCTGAACCATGACGGAAACCTCCTCTACGTGGAGCTCGCCGCCGACAAGGACGCGGATCCGGACGACCGCGAACAGTGGGCTAAAGCGAATCCCAGCTATCCGAAACGTACAAGCGAACAGGCAATCATGCGCATGCGCAACAACCTGTCGGACGATTCATTCCGTCGTGAGGCGCTTGGCATATGGGACGAGACCGCCACCGCATACGCCATCAGTCCCGACCTGTGGCAGGCCGCGGCCGTCGACGACGTGCCCGAGGGCGGCACGGTGAGCTTCGGCATCGACATGCCTCCGGACAGGAGCGTGCTGACCATCGGAGCGGCGCTACGATACGCGGACGGTTCGGCCATCGTCCAGATGGCGAACATCAAGGACGCGCGGCAGGCGGGAACCATGTGGGCCGTGGACTGGCTCGCCGAACATTGGCCGAAGACCGCCAGCGTGGTCATCGACGCGCAGTCGCCCGCCATGAGCCTGCTGCCGGAACTGAAGAAAGCACATGTGAAGGTCACGGTCACGAACATGCAGGAGATGGGCCGAGCATGCGGCCGGTTCCTCGACATGCTCAAAGCCGGAACGCTCAAGCACCCGCGGGACGAATACCAGCCGCAGCTGGCCGCGGCCGTCAAGGGTGCGACCACGCGTCCATTGGGACAGTCCGGCGCGATCGCATGGAACAAGCTCGGCAGTGACATCGACATAACCCCGCTCGTATCCACCACACTCGCCCTGTACGGGGCGTTCACGACGCTCCGACATCCCGGAAGACGACAGATCATCGGAGGAATCTAAATGAGCGACATCCAGACAACGGCAGCGCCGGACGGGTGGAAACCTACGGGAGGAGCCGGAACGGTGCCGAAACTCGTCGTGCCGACGCACATCGACGGACTCTCCGGTGAGGAGAACGCGCTGCTGCGCGAACTCGCCGAGGTATGGACGCGCCACGCGAGCCGCAACCGAACACTCACCGCCTACTACGAAGCCAAGGAGCCACTGGTTGATTTTGGACTGACTGTGCCGAAGTCCATCAAGGATCATTACACGCCGCTTGGGTGGGCACGCAAGGCTGTGGATATGCTCGCTGAGCTTTGCGTGTTCGAGGGATTCGTCTCGCCGGGCGTGGACGACCCGTTCGAACTGCAGGACTTCATGAGCCGCATCGGATTCACTAGCGTTCTGCAGCAGGCCATCCAGACTGCGCTCATTCACGGCTGTTCGTTCCTCAGCGTCGTCCGGGACTTCGAAGGAAGACCGCTCATCCGCACGCATACCGCGGAAAGCTCGGCCGCCGTCTGGGATTACCCTAACCGGCGGGTCAGGGCGTGCATGGCCATCACCGACGTTGACGACAACAACGAGGCCACCGGACTCGTGCTCTACATGCCCGACCGCAACATCAGCGTGCAGCGCCGTCTCGGCTACTGGTGGCGCGTGGACGATGAGCAACCCACCATCGACAACGAGTGCAGCGTGTTCCGCCTCGCCTACAAGGCTACCGAGGTCAAACCGTTCGGACGCTCCCGCATCAGCCGGGACGCTATGGCCATCATCGACGGCGCGAACCGCACCATCGTGCGCGCCGAAGCGAATGCCGAATTCTACGCGTTCCCAAAAATCCTGCTGACAGGCACTTCCGAAGAACTCGCCTCGTTGGGCACGGACGACGCGTTAAAGCTTTATATGGGTCGCTACAACATGATCAGCAAGGACATCGACGGGCAGTCCCCGACCGTGACACAACTGGCCGCGTCCAGCATGGACCCGCACTTGACGATGCTGAAAAGCTGGGCCGCCATGTTCGCCAGCGCGATGAACATTCCCGCCAGCTCGCTCGGCATCGTGTCCGACGCGAACCCGACGTCCGCCGACGCGACCGAGGCGCAGCGCGAGGACCTGATTATCGAGGCGCGCCATTGCGACCGGGATTTCGGTGAATCGATCCTGCAGGCAGCCCGTCTTGTGGCACGGATGCAGGATCCATCCGTGCCCGACGAGGAGCTGATGAAACTGCAGGTCGACTGGAAGAACCCGAACACGCCGTCGAGCTCCATGAGCGCCGACGCATTCAGCAAGCTCGCTGGAAGCATCGACTCGTTCGCCAACAGCGAGGTCGGCATGACACGCGCCGGATTGAGCCGAAGCGAGATCGTCCGGCTGAAGGCCGACCAGCGCAAGGCCCAGGCCGGTCAGGTACTCGATCAGATTCGCGGCATGCGCCAACAGACGGAGCAGACGCAGGACGACGTGGAACGCCAGACCGACGCTTCCACGCAATCAACTGTTGCGGGGGGGGGCTGAAGGACAGCTTCGACGCACTGGGAGTAGCGATCAGAGCCGGGGTGACACCGGAATCCGCGGCATCGATGCTTGGACTGAAAGGCATTGAATTCACCGGCATGACGCCGGTCAGCCTCAAACTACCGGAAGGCGGCGGAAATGAGCCTGAACAGTCTGAACCTGCCTCCGGAACAACACAGAAGGCTTGAACTCGACCTCAACGACCTGTACGAGGATTACACGGACACCATGAGCCGCTTGCAGAAGGAGGCAGGCAACAGCGTTTCAGGACTTGTCTGGGACGGTGAAAGCCAGGAACTCATCAAAGCGGAGATCAACCGGTACGCCGACGCGGCCAACAAACTCGCATCCGACTACTACAGCCATGTGCGCGACCTATGGGCGCAATACGGCGGAATCGACATGCCGGAATACGAGCCGCCTTCCATCACCGCCGACCGCGCGGTCTGGCAGATGGAAGGCGGTTTCAACAACACCGACTTCATGGGATTGCACTACAAGGACGTCATTCCAGATGAAAACGGAGCCGTTCACAACAACGCCGGAAGAACCATCGACGACCTGTGGCCCACGTTCGCCGACGAGGAGCAGGCGCTGGAATACGTGCAGAATCTGGTTCAGACGGTCGGCCGGATGACCATGCAGAGGGCCGTGGCCAACGATCCCACCAAGCCTCGCTGGGCGCGCGTCCCACGAGGGGCTAAGACATGCGCGTTCTGCCTTATGCTCGCCTCGCGTGGCTTCGCCTACCTGAGCGAGGACACCGCCGGACGGCAGATGCAATACCATACGGACTGCGACTGCGACATCGTGCCAAGCTGGGGCAGCAGCAAACTCAAAGGATACGATCCGGACAAGTATCGTGAAATGTACCAGGCAGCCAAGGCCGCGGCCGGCGATGACGGCGACTGGCGTGACACGCTAGCCCAATTGAGACGCATCTATCACGATGAGGTCAATGATGGCGTGACTGCCCAACCGACGATTCGATGGAGCGGCAAATCGATTCCAATCAATGCTTCCGAACTATCGAGATTGTCGGATTACAGCGTCAGGATGCCTGGAGATAGATTCTCCAACGACGAGAAAATCGCGGCTTTGATGGATTGGACCGGAGACAGCTACAAAAGTATCAACGGCTACCTGTTCGGCGGACGAAACCCGTCGAAAGACGTCATCCATCAGGTCGAATGCATCGACGAAGCGATATCCGACCATATCACCCGAGAACGTTTCACAGTCGACAGGCAGATGCGGTTGTCGACGTTCCACGTCAACGACATGGAGTCGCTTTTCGATTTGAATACCGGTCGCACCTTCGAACACATCGGCTACATGGCCACCAGCATCAAGGAGGGAGGCATTGACGTTGATGGGGAAGACCGCATCGCCACAAGAATCCTGGTACCGCCGGGAAGCGCCGGCGTGTATGTGGAGCCGATCACTCAGCATCCGGGAGAATACGAAATTCTCCTGCCGAGAGGAAGGACTCTTCGTTTCGAAGGGCTTGGAGCATCCGACGGCAGACCGATCGTTTATCTGAGACTGCTATGATTGAGCCTATGGATCGTTCCGACCGCTTCACGTTTATGCCCGGTGATTTGAAGGAAGTCACCGATGAGCGCCATCTTGCGGAAATCAAACGCAAGTATGGCGACATCTCCATGCCACAGGACGAATATGAATGGGTCAGGAACGAAGGAAAGAAGCGCTGGTCCGTCGGCGACTATGTGTCGACCGACGAGCTGCGGTCCGAATACGCGCGAAGAAAAGCGCTGGGAAATCTCTGAATCCCAGAAAGCCATCACGTCGAAACGTGATGGCTTTTCTTTTACCTTTCACACCCCAGCGATGGGGCGGGGCGCAGCCATGCGCGAAACCAACAAGAATGGCCGCCCACTCGCCGGCGTCAGGCGTGGAAAACCAAACAAAAGGAGCTACCAATCATGGCAGAAGACAATCAGACCGACGCTGACGGCCAGCAGGAGCCGGGACAGCACGCTCCGACCACGAAGGACGTGAACGACGCGAAGCCGAAGACCTTCACGCAGGAGGAAGTCGACCGCATCATCAGCGAACGCCTCGGCAGGGAACGCGGCAGGAAAAGCGACTATGAGGAACTCAAGGAGAAGGCCGGCCACACCGCCGACCTCGAATCGAAGCTCTCCAAAGCGCTCGAAGAGAACGAGAAGCTTAAAAACGAAGCCAAACAGGCCGAACATGAGAAGGAGCTCTCCACGATACGCGCCAACGTCGCGGCCAAACACGGCATCACCGACCCGAGCGTCCTCGCGGGCGACGACGAGAAGCAGATTGGCGAATACGCCGAGAAACTCATGAAGGTGTTCGCCGACATGCGTTCCCGCGGCACGGTTGCGGACCAGAGCGCCCGCACCGGACAGGCCAAGGCTAAACATTCCAGCCGCGAGGACTTCGTCAACGCCATGAGCAACACGCTCCTGTGAGCCAACCAGCAAACAACATTCATTTGAAAGGACAAACCATGACAGATCCGTCCATGACCCGAAAAAGCAACGGTCTAGACCTCACCCCTGAAACCCAGGCGGAGATCTTGCAGACCGCAAAATACAAGAGCGCGTTCATGCAGCTCGTGCCGGAGATGAAACTGCCCGGCAACGGTGCTCGCGTGCCGATCATCATCGGCGACCCGGAGGCCGCATGGGTCAATGAGGGTGCGGAGAAGCCGAAGAGCGGCGTCACCTTCGGCAAGAAGGACATGCTGCCGTACACCATCGCGGTCATCATGCCGTTCTCCAACCAGTTCCGCCGAGACTTCGGCGCTCTCTACGACCAAGTGGTCGCGAAGGGTCCGGGAGCCATCGCCCGCACGTTTGACAAGACCATCATGGGTCTCGTCGACGCTCCGGGAGCGGACTTCGACACCCTGAAGAGCGCGCAGACCGTCAGCATCGGCAAGGACGTGTGGAAGAACCTGAACAAAGCCGACGACCTCGTGTCCGAAGCGGATGGAACCGTGGACGGTTGGGCGTTGAGCACCCAGGGTCGCAGTGTGCTCCGGCAGGCGACCGACAACAACGGACGCCCCCTGTTCCTCAACGGCACCGCCGCCTCCGACGTGAGCACCGTGCTCGGCAACCGCACCTACATCAGCAAGGGCGTTCACGTGCCCGCCGTATCCGAGACACCGGGACCGGCCAAGGCAGAGATCCTCGGCGTGTGCGGCGAATTCTCCTCCGCCGCATGGGGCTCCGTCGAAGGAATGCAGACCAGCATCTCCGACCAGGCGTCCATCACCATCGACGGCAAGCAGGTCAACCTGTGGGAGCACAACATGTTCGCCGTCCGAATCGAAATCGAGGTCGGCTTCCGTATCCGCGACATCAACCGCTTCGTCCTGCTCACCGCCTGACGGAGTCCGACATGACTGTCGAACCAGACGTGTTCGCCACCTCCGACGACCTCGAACAGAGGTGGCACAAACTCACCGACGAGGAACGTCAGAAGGCCGACACGCATCTCGCGGACGTGACCGACTACATCAAGGAACGCTCCCTGAACTGGCAACGTCTCCAAAAAGAACGGCCACGCCTGCTGACGAAGATCACCTGCGACATCGTCCGCAGAATCATGCAGGCCGACCCGTACGACATTCCCGGCGGCATCACGCAGATGAACCAGACCACCGGCAGCTTCAGCGAACAATACAGTTTCGGAGCGCCCACCGGCGATCTCTGGCTGCGCGACGACGAGAAACGCATCCTTGGCATCAACGCCCAACGCGCGTTCAGCGTCGACATGGCAACGGGGGAGACGTCCTAGTGGAAACCATCGAAGTGTGGCGCGGCCAGTCCACCACCGACACGGACGGCAACCCCATCCAGGGCAAACCCGTCCGCGTCGGCACGTTCCAGGCGATGGTCGCGCCAACCTCCACCACCGACCAGACCGAGGAGAACGCCAGCCCGCAGACCATCGAATACACGATCCACATCCGCGGTAGCCAACCGACCGGCATCCAAGCCACCGACCTGATCAAAGTCAGAGGCATCCTCCTGCCCGTCAAAGGAAAGCCGCAAGTGTGGAACAACCTCCACGGACGCCACATCGGCGACGTCATCACCGTGGGCGAACGGGAAGGATAAGCATGGCCAAACGATGCAGATTCGTATTCAACCGCAAGGCGTTCAGCCAACAGGTCCTCAAAAACGAGACATTGCGCTCGCGCATGAGGGACGCGGCCGAAGCCGCCGTAGAGGATGACCGTTGCATGGTCCGCGACCATGACGGCAAGAACCGCAGCGGCGTGGCGATCATCTGCCCGGCACCGGTGGAGAAGGCGCACGGCACGCTAGAGGACACGCTCGGAAGGATGCGCGTATGAGCATCCCGGTCACTCCCCGGCGCACGGAACCCCTGCTCCTGCCCAAACTGAGGACACTGTTCCCGGACGTGACGTTCGACACCATCGAACGAAGCGACCTCGAACCTCCCTTCACCGAAGCCACGCTGGCCGACTCCATGCAAGGCATGAGCACCCCAATCTCGCAGTACGTGCGGCTGCGGCTGAGCGTGCGATGCATGAGAGAGGACCATACGGGCGACTGGGACAAGGCCGCACGCCTGTGGGCCGACATCGCGAGGGAGATCATCGGGCTCGGAAACGTCGCGCCGCTCATCGACGCGTCACTCGAATCCGGGCCGGTACGCATGACGGACGAGGACAAGAGGCTGGTGTGCGCGTACGGAGTGCTCCTGCTCGAGGTCACCGTCAACTGAAACACAACCAAAGACAACGTGCCGCCACACGCGAAGAACGGAAAGGTGCAGACGAATGTCTGACAACAACGAAAAAACCACCGTCGCCGCGCAGGGCGCGACCGACTACGGGTACGTGTCCAGCGGCAACACCGCAGGCAACGTGCGCCTGATCAAGAACTACGCGCTGTTCCTGTTCCCCAAGGGCGACAGCACGTTCGTGGCTCCGACCGGAGTGGCCTGGACCCCGCCGGCAAGCAAGAAGCCGATCGGCTACTCCACGGAGGACGGCGCCGTACTGCATCCGGAACCGGGCGACAGCACCGACTACAAGGCCCACAACGGCGACATCGTGCTGTCCGACACGGATCCGGGCTACTGGACCCTGCAGCTCGCCGCCATGGAGGGCCGCAAGGATGTGGTGTCGGCCTACTTCGACGTGGACGTCGATTCGGACGGCGGCATCAGCATCAAGGGCGCCGGATTGAAGAAGGAGTGGATCCTCGTGCTGGTCGCGCTCGACCAGCAGGACCGTCCGTTCCTCCTGTACGGCACCAACGCGAAGGTGAGCGACCGTGACGACGTGAGCCTGAAATCCAGCGAGATCATGAACTTCAGCATGACGTTCAAGATGCTCAAGGGCACCAACGGCGAACAGTTCCACGCATGGGGCCTCGTCACTGAAGACGCCAAGTGACCCATTGATTCTTCCCGTGCGGCCGATGGCGGTCGGCCGCACGGGACACCCATTCAACCGCCAACCATTAGAACGGAGCCAACATGAGCGACAAAGAATACCATGTCGTGGACGTAGACCTGACCGAAGCGGAAGAGCTCAAACCCGACGTGCACCTCGAGGTCGCCGGCGTCAAACTCGACCTGCCGAACCTCAACAACGCGGAACTGCCCATCGAACTTGTCCAGGCCATCCTCCTGGTCAAAAGCAAGCCCGCATTGTCCGACGAGGAAACCACGGCCTGCGTGAGCACGTTCCTCGCCTACTTCCAGACGATGCAGCCGAACTTCTGGAACGTGCTGCGCAAGACCAAACGTCCGATGGCCTACCTCACCGCGACCATCAAGGCGTGGGCCGAGGAATCCGGACTGGACCCAAAAGCGTTTACCTCGCCCACCTCTGGAACAACAATCGCGCGGCACTAGCCTACGACTGGATCCGAGCGTACGGGCAGATCTACAGGCCCGTACGCTTCCGGGAATGGGTTGAAGGCCAACGTCCACGAGTCGATTGGGGACTCGCCTGGGCGTTGACCCGCGAAATCCTCAAAGACCATACGAGCCACTCGTGGATGGCGTTGCAGAACGCCGTCTACGCGCCCGACGGAGCCGAACAGGCGGTCTGGACGCTGTCCGGACAACGCAAACGCCCATGGTTCGACCACGAGCACGACCCGCTCCGCCCGCCAACCCCGACGCACAACCTCACCCGCCGTCAACGCGAGGACAGGGAACGGCTCAAAGCCTACTTCCACATCAACGACGACCTCTGACTCCGACCGCCATCGGAATCCCAACCTACGAATAAGGAAACACGATGGCAGCACAGGACATCGGCGTCGCATACGTCCACGTCGAACCATCCGGCAAAGGATTCGGCAAAAGCATCGAAGGCGACATCGGCGACGCCGTCAACAAAGCCTCCAAGAAAAGCTCCAGCACCCTCATTTCGAAGATCGGCGGAGCATTCGGCAAAATCGGCAAGGTCGGCACAGGCGCGATCGCCACCCTCGCCGGAGGCATCACCGCATTGGCCGCCAAAGGCGGCTTCACCCGCGCCCTCAACATCGAGAACGCGCAAGCCAAACTCAAAGGCCTCGGCCACGACAGCGCGAGCGTCACCGAAATCATGAACGACGCGCTCGCCTCCGTCAAGGGCACCGCGTTCGGATTGGGTGACGCCGCGACCGTCGCGGCCAGCCTGTCCGCCTCCGGCATCAAGGAAGGCGACCAGCTCACCAAGGTCCTCAAGACCGTGGCCGACACCGCGCAGATCAGCGGCAGAAGCCTCACCGACATCGGCATGATCTTCGGTTCCGTCGCCGCCCGAGGCAAACTCCAGGGCGACGACATGCTCCAGCTCATGTCGAGCGGCATCCCCGTCCTCCAGATGCTCGGCAAGCATCTGAACAAGACCAGCGCCGAAGTGTCCGACATGGTCTCGGACGGCAAGATCGACTTCCAAACCTTCGCCGACGCCATGCAGGAAGGCCTAGGCGGCGCCGCACTATCCGCAGGCACCACATTCACCGGCGCTCTGGCCAACGTGAAAGACGCGTTGAGCCGACTCGGAGAAACAGCCGCCACACCAGTCCTCGACGGCTTACGCGGCCTGTTCAACCAAGCCATCCCACTCATCGACACATTCACCGCAGCCGTCACGCCAACCCTGCAAAAGGTCGGAGCGGCACTCCAACAAGGTCTCGAGAACGCGATACCCGCCACACAGGCGAAACTCAAAAACCTTGGCGACACGATCTCCAACATTCCCGGCTTCCAGATGCTCGCCTCGGCGACGGCCAGCCTCAAAAGCCAACTCACTGGCCTCTGGAACGCAATCACATCACTCATAGGTGGACTCAACAATGGCGGCGAAGCCGCCACAAAGTTCTCCACCACCGCCGGCGCGCTTCAACAGTC
>OCAH01000298.1_pt1 | contig 19844 bp, 16 predicted proteins | sample 1477131 | NCBI WGS metagenome assembly OCAH01 (sample SAMEA2580291, study PRJEB22360) | human gut metagenome | biome: human gut; feature: human-associated habitat; material: faeces | place: Denmark | collected 2008/2010
GTCGACTGGCAGCCCAACTACGATGAGACCCTCGCTGAGCCCACCGCCCTGCCCGCGCGCTTCCCCAACTTGCTGGTCAACGGCAGTCAGGGCATCGCGGTCGGCATGGCGACCAACATCGCACCGCACAATTTGAACGAGGCCGTCGAGGCGACCTGCTACCTTATCGACCATCCCGACGCGACGGTCGACGAGCTCATGCAGATCATGCCCGGCCCCGACTTCCCCACCGGCGCCCTCATCATGGGTACCGACGGCATCCGTCAGTCCTACGAGACCGGACGCGGCTCCATCACGGTGCGCGCCAAGGCACATGTGGAGTCCACCAAGACCGGCCGCAGTCGCCTCGTTTTCACCGAGATTCCGTACATGGTGAACAAGGGCACCTTGCAGGAGAAGATCGCGAGCCTCGTCAACGAGAAGCGCATCGAGGGCATTTCCGATATGCGCGATGAGTCCACGCAAAAGGGCCTGCGCCTCGTCATCGAGCTCAAGAAGGGCGTCATCCCGCAGGTCGTGCTCAACAACCTGTACAAGTACACCTCCCTGCAGACGACCTTCGGCGCAAACAACCTTGCGCTCGTGAACGGCGTGCCCAAGTGCCTGTCGCTGCGTGAGATGCTCTCGCACTACATCGACCACCAGGTCGACGTCGTGACCCGCCGCACCCGGTTCGACCTCAAGAAGGCCCAGGCCCGCGCTCACATTCTCGAGGGCTACCTCATCGCGCTCGACCACATCGACGAGGTCATCTCCATCATCCGCTCCTCGCAGACGGACGCGGAGGCCTCCGCGCGCCTCATCGAGCGCTTCGGCTTCACGCCCGAGCAGACCACGGCCATCCTCGAGATGAAGCTCCGCCGTCTCACCGGCCTGGAACGCGACAAGATCGAGGAAGAGCTCGCCGGCCTGCGCCGCGCCATCGCCTACTACGAGGACCTGCTCGCGCACGAGGAGAAGATCCTCGGCGTGATCAAGGAAGAGATGCGCGAGATCGCCCGCAAGTTCGGCGACAAGCGCCGCACCCAGATCACCGGTGCCGAGAAGGACCTGAATGTCGAGGACCTCATCGCCGACGAGGACATGGTCGTCACCATCACCCACACCGGTTACGTCAAGCGCATCCCGGTGGCCGCGTATCGCGCGCAGAAACGCGGCGGCAAGGGCGTCTCGGGAGTGAGCCTCAAGGAAGACGACGTCATCGACGAGATGTTCATCGCCAGCACCCATGAGTACGTGCTGTTCTTCTCCACGCGTGGCAAGGTGTACCGCCTCAAGGTGCACGAGCTGCCCGAGGGCACGCGTCAGGCGCGCGGCACCGCTATCGTGAATCTACTGCCGTTTGAGGACGGCGAGAAGATCGCTTCTGTCATTTCTTGCCGCGAGTTCCCTGAGGACGAGTACCTCATGTTCGCCACGGCGGGTGGCATGGTAAAGAAGACGGCTATGGCGGCGGTGATCACCCGCCGCGACGGCATTATCGCCATCAACATCAAGAGCGGTGACCGCCTGCTGGGCGTGCGCCGCGTGAAGCCTGGCGACAAGATCATCATGGCGACCACCGCCGGTAAGGCCATCATGTTCTGCGAGGACCAGGTGCGCGCCACTGGCCGCGACACGAGCGGCGTGCGCGGTATCAGCATGAAGGGCGACGCCGAGGTTCTGGGCATGGAGATCACCAGCGGCCAGGGCGAGCTTTTCGTGATCACCGAGCGCGGTTACGGCAAGCGCACCCCGGTTTCCGACTACCCGGAGCAAAACCGCGGCGGACAAGGCGTCTACACGATTCAGATGACCGAGCGCAAGGGCGCACTGGCGGCCATGAAGGTCGTGGGTCCGCAGCATGAGCTCTTTATCATTACCGAGGGCGCGACGGTCATTCGCGTCAAGACCGCCGAGATTTCCCAGACCGGTCGTGCCACACAGGGAGTGAAGATGATGAGCGTGGATGACGGCGACCGCGTGACGGCTGGGGCTCGCATGACGAGCGCCAAGAAGGAGGCCGAGGATTCCGACGAGACAGAGGGCGGGGATTCATCCGACTTGGTGGCCGAAGGCGAGACGGATGCCGAGGCTCCCGGCAGCGAGGTCCGCGTGGACATCGGATCCGGCAGCGAGCCACTTGAGGACACGATGGACGAGTAGTCCCGTTTGACACAGCGCACTTCACCAGAAAGGCCCCGTAAAGGGGCCTTTCTGGTGGGTGGCGTGCCCGCCCCCGCCCTCCGCGAAAACGGGCGCGCGCTTTCGCGCCGGGTGTTCATACGTGGGTACAAGGTTTCTGTGGTCGACAAGCGCGGGGGAGGCCGTGGGGATGGCGCTCGAAGAAAAAGCGCGGCTATTGGCGAGGAGGCCCGCAGGCGGGGAGTCGACGTAGTCCTCGGGCCGGGGGTGAACATCAAACGTCATCCACTATGTGGTCGCAATTTTGAGTATTTCAGTGAGGATCCCTTGATATCCGGCGAGTTGGGTGCCGCTATGGTGTGCGGCATCCAAAGCAAAGGGGTCAGCGCATGCCTCGCTACCAAGGTTCGGGCTCATCGCGCATCAATCCAAAGTTCATCGACAATCTATGGTATCGATTGGAGCAACGGGGTTTTGCCGCGCGCTATGCGGATGGCTACGAACCGATTATGGGCGAGACGAGCGAGCGACTCCTGCGTGATGCGGAGCAGGCCGCAGCGCACGCGGATGTTGCGGTCGTGGTTGCGGGCCTTCCCGCGCGATACGAATCCGAGGGTTTCGATCGCAGGCTCATGGCCATGCCCAAAGGTCAGGTCGAGCTCATCGAGCGAGTGTGCACGGTGAATCCGCGGACGGTGGTGGTGCTGCAGGGCGGCGCCCCCATGGAAATGCCCTGGCGCGACAAGCCTGCTGCAATTCTGCTTATGTATCTCTCGGGATGGATCGACGTTCCCGCACCGACGCCCCAAGGCGACGCTGGGGTGCCACCGCAGTGGCTCCGGCCCTTCCTAACATGTATGTTCAACCTTATCCGGGATGCTTCACATCGTTGGGGGCGATTGCCGCATTTGAGGGCCTTTATAGCTCCCCGCTGCCCGTCCGCCCACCGGTCGTCCCGTTTACCGTCGATTCTACCGTTGAGGACATGGAAGCGAGCTGGCTCGGCCGCCGTGGTTGGGATGATGACCCAATCCTAGAAATCGTCGGGGCTCAGGTTTTTGACAAACTCATCGAAGCGCTCGATTTCCTCTTGTGACGACTGCTCATCGCGCGCGGCTTGGTACGAGATGCTTCCGGCGCGGTTCATGACATCGTCTTCAACGTAAATGGGTGCGTTTGAGCGCGTAGCGAGGGCGAGGGCATCGCTCGGACGGGCATCGAGCTTAATCTCACGCACGCCATCTCCTTGCTCCGACACCTTGGACTCCGCGGCATTCCCCATGCACTCAAGTACGATGTCGGCATAAAACACAGGTGCATCCCAACGGTTGATCTCCACGCGTTCCACGCGGGCTCCCAACTCCTTAACGGTGTTGAGCAGCAGGTCGTGCGCTATGGGTCGCGGAGCCGCCTTGTCGGAGTCGATGCCATTGCCAATAGAGGCGGCCTCGTAGGCTCCGGTTTGGATGGACAGCGCACGCAGAGGCGCATCGGCGGTGGCGCCGTTTTTGCGCTCGCGCAGGACGACGACGGAGGGCACCGGTCCCGAGGCCATGACGATGCTTTCGATATCGACGCGAATCATGCAAACCTCCAGATGTGCGCGGCGAGATGTGGACGGTGAACAGACATAATACCCAAATGTCGCGATGAAGCCAGGCGCGATCACAGTCCGTGTATTTGTTCACATTGGGGCCCTCTGAGCCCGTGGGAACTTCGCCCTCAAAAAGGAGTCCTCAAAAATAATGAAAAAAGGTGTTGACGCGCCTTTGGTACCTGGGCTATATTAATCACCGCGTTGGACCTGTAGCTCAGTTGGTCAGAGCGTCCGGCTGATAACCGGGAGGTCACAAGTTCGAACCTTGTCAGGTCCACCACCTCTTTCGCAATAAACACCCCAGCGAGAGCCGAGTCGCCGCTGGGGTGTTTATTACTACAGTGGGGGTTTAGCTCAGCTGGGAGAGCGCGGGCTTTGCAAGCCTGAGGTCAGGGGTTCGATCCCCCTAACCTCCACCATATGAACTGATGGGGCATCGGCATAGTCGGTGCCTTTTTGCTTTTAAGGAGCAGGTCATGGCAGACGAGATGAACGACGTGCAGCAGGACGAGGTTTCCCCCGAGCTCGATTCCATGGTGTGTGATCTGCTCGACGGCTATCTCAATGCACTTGCCGATGGCGAGGATCTCGGTGTGGTCCTCATTGCCGAGGATGCTCATGCCAATCGCTATCAAGCCTGCTTTACCGAGGATGGCCCCGAGGCGTGCCTGGAGGGTGCCCAGCATTTTGTCGAGTCGAACGCGGCGGGCATCCAGTCCGATCACGTTGGCCCGCTCGATCGCTACGCCATCGCCTACGCAGGTGGTGTGGAGCTCGACTGCGAGTTCCAAGATGCCATCGTTGTGAGCTTTTACCAGCGCGGTATGTCCCTGGGCTATTCGGCATATGTGCTCTACGAGGGTGCCGGAACTGGTGAGAATTTCCGTTGGTGCGATCCCGAGCCTGCTGGCGAAGAGCCCCCGCTGTTGTAGGCCGTCTGTGCCACATCGCGCGGCATAGGCGCCCCATTCTTTGTCACACTTATGTGTAAGGCGGCAAAACCGCTGGATACAACAGCTTGTGAGCGTCACAACAGATACAATACCGCCGTGCAAAAACCGATTACCGACTATGTTGGGCGCTTTGCCGGATGAAGGCTTGCGCATCGAAGAGCTAAAGGATAAGGGGAAGCCCATGCGCGTAGATAATCTGCGAGACATCGCCATCATCGCCCACGTCGACCATGGCAAGACCACTCTGTGCGACAAGTTGCTGCGCGCCGCCGGCGCCTTCCGCGCCAACCAGGAGGTGCAAGACCGCGTGCTCGACTCCAACGATCAGGAGCGCGAGCGCGGCATCACCATTCTCGCCAAGAACATCTCCATCGATTACAACGACGTCAAGATCAACATCATCGATACCCCCGGCCACGCCGACTTCGGCGGCGAAGTCGAGCGCGTGCTGCGCATGGCCGATGGCGCGCTGCTGCTCGTCGACGCTTTTGAGGGCCCGATGCCCCAGACCCGCTTCGTGCTGCGCCACGCCATCGACACCGGCCTCTCCATCATGATCGTCATCAACAAGATCGACCGTCCCGGTGCTGATCCCGAGAAGGCATACAACGATTGCCTGGATCTCATGGCCGACCTCGGTGCCACCGACGAGCAGCTTGAGTTCGCCATGGAGCACGTTGTGTACTGCTCGGGCGTAAACGGCTACGCCCGCCTCGACCCCGAGGACGGCAACATGGACATGGATCCGCTCCTCGACATGATCGTGAACGACCTTCCCGCGCCTGAGGTGGACATCGACGGACCGCTCGCCATGCAGTGCGTCACCATCGACCACTCCAACTTCGTTGGCCGCATCGGCATCGGCCGCGTGTACTCCGGCACTATCCACACGGGTGACCAGATTCTCGTTGTGAAGAACGATGGCGAGCGCAAGACGGCTACCGTCAAGCAACTCTTCACCTTCGACTATTTGGGTCGTACCGAGTGCTCCGAGGTGAGCGCCGGTGACCTGGCGGCTGTGGTTGGCGTGGACAACACCGACATCGGCGACGTGTATACCGATCCCGAGAATCCCGTCGAGCTCGACCCCATCGAGATCGATCCGCCCACTCTGTCCATCGTGTTCGAGGCCTCCACGTCCCCGCTCGTGGGTCGCGACGGCGACATCGTGGGTGCTCGCCAGCTCAAGGAGCGCCTGTTCAACGAGCGCGAGAACAACGTGACCATGCGCATCGAGGAGCTGCCCGACAAGAGCGGCGTCGAGGTGAGCGGTCGTGGCATCCTGCACCTTTCCGTTCTCATGGAGACCATGCGTCGTGAGGGCTACGAGTTCCAAGTTGGTCGCCCGCGCGTTCTATTCAAGAAGGATGAGAACGGTACCCTGCAGGAGCCCATCGAGCAGGCCGTCGTGGAGTGCCCCGACGAGTACGCCGGCAAGGTTATCGAGATCTTCGGCAACGCCGGTGGCACTATGACCGGCATGGAGACGGGCACGTCCGTCACTCACGTTGAGTTCCGCATCCCCACCCGCGGCATCATGGGTCTCAAGAACCGCATCCTCAACGTCACGCACGGCGAGGGCGTGTTCTACCACACCTTCCTCGAGTATGGCCCGTATGCCGGCGAGATCGGCGGCCGCAAGAACGGCGCCATGATCGCCATGACCACCGAGAAGGCCGTCGCCTACGCTTTGGGTACCCTGCAGGAGCGCGGTTCCCTGTTCGTTGAGCCGGGTACCGAGTGCTACGAGGGCATGCTCGTGGGCGAGCGCAGCCAGCCGGGCGACATGGTCGTGAACATCGCGCGCACCAAGAACCTGGGCAATCAGCGTTCTTCCACCGCTGACATCTCGGTGCAGCTTGTGCCGCCACGCACCTTCTCTTTGGAGGAGGCGCTTGAGTACATCATCGACGACGAGCTGGTCGAGGTCACCCCCAAGAACATTCGCATGCGCAAGCGCCTGCTGAACGCCACCGACCGCAAGAAGGCGGCGAACCGCGCCGTCAAGTAATCGAATAGTGCAATGGTGCAATTGAGGACGTACCCCAATTGCACCATTTTAGGTAGGCTTCGCGCCGGCCTGGCTTCATTCGCACGATAGGGGACGGGGCCGATTCACAGGTATGCTGGTACACTGGCATGCATATGGATCGGTCCCGTCCCTTTTCCATTACATGCGGGGCGGAGTTTTGAGGTGAGTCATGAGCGAGGAATTTGAGCCGGTAGAAGGGTGTGCGGGATGCGTTGCCAACACCGCTGTCGAGGATGCGGTTGCCGTCGAGGCTCCGCACTTCGCGCCGGGTGGATCCGACAGCGCCCCCTCATCCACGCCCAACGATGACGGTGAAAAGGACGTTGGAGCCCCTACGCCTGAGGGCCTCGCCGCTATTCACGCCCGCAACGATTGGTTGATTGCAGCGGACCAGGCCCTCGCCGACCTGCGCCGTCGGTCGACGGACGGCAAGCTCACCTCTCCCGAGCGCTGGGTGAAGCGCGCGTTCGCGCCGGCGGGCGTGGATGCGAAAGCGTTCGGGGACGAGCTGCTCTCCTATATTGAGGAGCATCCGCATGCAGAGGACTCCCCTGCAATCGGCAGACGGGAAGTGCCTGTGGGGTATGATGATCGTCCCGAGCTCGATGAGCTGGGCCTGGATGATCCTCTACCCGAGCCCGACGTGACGGATATCGTGGTGCTGTACGGCAAGTCCGGGGTGTACCTGTACTCCAAGCCGATCATGTCCCACAGCTTTGCCCATGCACTGTTCAACACGGCGGAGGGGGATGACCTAGCGACGTTTGCGGATGTGATTCGCACGGAGTCTCGCGTGTATCCGCGGCCTACGGCGGCGTCTGACTTCCTCAACAGCCCTTACTTGTGGTCCGCCTCGAAGGTTACCGAGCTCTACGAGCGCGCGACAGGCGACGACGCGTATGCGGACATTGAGCTCACCACGACCAGCTTGAACGAGTCGTTCTTCTATTCCACGCGCCATCTGAGCCCTGCGCAGGGCAAGGCGTTGGCCGAATGGTACGGCGTGGAGAAGTTCCGCAATCCATAGGAGTTCGAGCCGCCTGCCGTGCCATTGGACGTGCCATTTGGGCACGCCTCCTCGACATGTGTACCAAACGACTTACCAAACGACTACGTCCCCGATTGGGAATGGGAGAAGGGAAACGTTTATGGCAAAGCGCCGTCTGACCGAGGACACACCGTTTTTGCGCACGCCCGACATGTACCAGATCGAGAACGACGCGCCCATCACGGAGTACTCCGAGCGTTCGCTCGACCTCATCGCCGATGCCAAAAACGGCGGCATCCCCGACGGGGCCAATGCGTTTTGCAGCGTGGGCAAGGAGAAGCGCGGCACGGTGCAGATGCAACTGTTCGCGCAGATCGACCCCGAAACCGAGACCTTCGTCGAGGTGGGCTTTCGCAGCCACGGCTGCCTCGCGGCCATCGCCTGTGCTACCGCGCTCGCCACGATGTTGCGCGGCAAGACGTTCGAGGAGGCACTCGCCATAAGTAAGGAGGACATCCTCGAGGCAGTGGGTGGCCTGCCGAATGGCCGCAAGTACACCCTCACCTACGCCATCGAGGCCGTGCGTGCCATCATCGGCGATTACCTGTTACGCATCAAGGGGTGCAACCTTGCCCAGCTCAACGAGGTTATCAGGTGCGAAAGCATGTGCCCTAACTGCCTGCTCACCGAGAATTGCTCCCTGCGCGACGAGCGTGTGGACCAGGAGCTGCGCGAAGTCGGAGAGATCGAGTAGCGCCACGCGCCGACACGGGCTGGTGTCCGAGTACGGTCGCCCTTCTCAGGTACGTAAGGACAATGCTCATTATTCTCCAAATAGAATAATGAGCATCTGCGGCTTAAACGCCTTATTCAGGCATAATTGAACGTGTCTGCATGTGCGCATTTTCGCCGCGCACAGTGCTTCAAGGTTCCGCGGGTGTAGCCTCACCCGTGAAGCAAATAGGGGAGGGAACTATGAAAGAGAACACCGCCATGGAGCAGGTCGGCTCCGGTGCGGATCGTCTCGACTCCTTCTTTACCCGTCGTGGGTTTGTGAAGGTGTCGGGCGCGTTCGTGGCTGGCATGGTGGCGCTGGGGTTGCTCCCGGATTCCGCCGCCGCGGCCCCCACGAGCTCAAAGGGCGAGGTCGATTACTACGCGACCCCGGCCCACGTGCTCAAGGTCAACCGTGCTCGCTGCACCGGTTGCCAGCGCTGCGAGATGATGTGCACCCTGCAAAACGATGGTGCATCTCAGCCCGCCGCCGCCCGCATCCACGTGCACGACGGCTTCAACTTCGGCTCCGACTGGGAGTCCTTCGACGGCATTTACTATTCCTGCGAGTGGCAGATCCGCGCCTGCCACATGTGCACAACCGCTCTTTGCCAGACGTCGTGCCCGCATGGGGCCATCATCACCATGGAGAACGGCACGCGCACCGTCGACCCCGACAAGTGTGTGGGCTGCGGTACCTGCGTCGCCGCCTGCCCGTGGCACATGCCCGTGGTGAACACCGAGACCCACAAGTCCACCAAGTGCATCGCCTGCGGCCGTTGCGCCGACCAGTGCCCCAACGGCGCTCTCGAGCTCATCAAGTGGGAGAACGTGAACCACTCCTCCGGTCCCACCCGTTCCGAGATCAAGTGGCCCTACGTCAGCGAGGTCCAGGACTTCGTCGGCGGCGGCAAGATCGCCCAGTAAAGGAGAAGCGCAATGGCTGAAACCTCTTACGGTTGGGCTGGCTGGATCGCCCGCGTCAACCTTACGAGCGGAGATATCACCGAAGAGTCCGATGTCGAGATGCAGAAGGACTACATCGGCGGTATGGGCTTCGCGAACAAGATCATGTACGACGAGGTCGGCCCCGAGGTCGATTGGATGGACGAGGAGAACAAGGCCGTTCTCGCCGTCGGTCCCTTGACCGGTTCCGGTGTGCCGTTGGCGGGCCGCTCCACCTGGGCGTCCCTGTCCACGTTCACGACTGACCATCTCGTGGTCGACATGCACTGTGGCGGTCAGCTCGGTGCCATGCTCAAGTACTCGGGCCACGACGGCCTGATTATCGAGGGCAAGTCCGACAAGCCCGTTTACATTTTCATTGACGACGACAAGATCTCGATTGAGGACGCCTCCGCCCTGTGGGGCAAGGGCACGCGCGAGACTACTGAGGCCCTGTGCAAGAAGCATGGTGCCGAGTGCTGCGTCGCAGCTATCGGCCCCGCCGGCGAGAACCTGCTGCCTTACGCCTGTGTGATGAATACCCGTTCCCACTCCGCCGGTGCCGGCCTGGGAGCCGTCTTTGGCGTCAAGAATCTCAAGGCCGTCGTTATCCGCGGCACCAAGGCGGTGCACGTGGCCGACCCGCAGATGGTCGCCGACCTTTCCGACTACATGATCGCCCAGGTCATCGGCTCCAACAACAACCACGTCGTCCCGAGCACCCAGCAGTCTTGGGCTGAGTACTACGACGCCGGTTCCCGTTGGACCGCCAAGAAGGGCCTTTATTGGGCTGCCGCCGAAGGTGGTCCCATCGAGACTGGCGAGCCCAAGCCGTTTGAGCCCAACACCATGGGATACCGCTGCATGAAGTCCACCAAGGACATGGGCCCCGCCGCCGAGAAGTACACGGTCAAGATGGCCGGCTGCCACGGCTGCCCCGTTCGTTGCTACGCACAGGTGCACGTGCCGTTCGTCCAGGAGAAGACCGGTTACGAGTCCCAGGGCAACACCTGCGTGCCCAACTTCCCCTTCACGGCCTATATGCAGTCCTTCCTCAAGGCCGAGGGGATCTACGAAGAGGATGGCAAGACCCTGACCGACCTCTCCGTGAACTACAACATGCTTATCTCCGCCACGGTCGATGACCTTGGCCTGTGGTGCAACTATGCCCAGCTCTACCGCGACTTGGCCTACACCTACTCCGCGGGCATCCTCGAGAAGCACGTTCCCGCCGAGCAGATGGCCGAGTACAACTTCGACGCGATTCTCCATGGCGGCGATCCCTCCAGCTTTGTGAAGATCCTGCTGGACATCGCTTCCAACGATACGGAGAACAAGCCGATCTCCTGGCTCGGCCACGGTCCCATCGTGTGGACCAAGGAGTGGGGCTGCGAGGATTGGTTCGACAACGCCAAGTCCGCGCTCATCAACTACCGCGGTTGGCCGGTCCACCACTCCATCGAGTGCTTCGGCCAGACTGGCGGTCTGTACAACATGATGTTCAACCGCGATGACATGATCCACTCCGCCGTCAACTTCCAGGGCTGCGGTCTGCCGCAGGAGCTCAAGGAGGAGATGGCTGCCGAGATGTGGGGCGAGGGCGCTATCGACGCCACCAAGGATTACACCCCCATGAACGAGGCTAAAGCCGAGTTCGCCTGGTGGAGCATCGTCACCGACGTTCTGCACGACTCCCTCGTCCTGTGCAACTGGGTATGGCCGATGGCCATGGCCCCCGCCAAGGAGCGCAGCTATCGCGGCGACCTGGACCTCGAAGCCCAGTTCTACACCGCGGTCACCGGCCAGAAAGTCACCATTGACGACCTGTACAAGGCTGGTGAGCGTATCATGACGCTCCAGCGCGCCAACACCGTGCGCGGCATGAAGGACAAGGACGGCAACGTGGGCTGCAACGACATGCGCAATGTCCATGATGTCATTACCGAGTGGGTCTTCGAGAAGGATCCGGATATCGAGCCCTTCACCCCTGGCACCGACAAGATGGAGCGCAAGGACTGGAAGAAAGCCCTTACCATGCTCTATAAGCGCTTTGGCTGGGACGAAAAGCTCGGCTGCCCCACCCAGGAGTGCCTGAACGACCTTGGCATGAGCGATATCGCCGAGGATCTTGAGTCGCGCGGTCTGTTGACCGAGGGTGGCACCTCGTACGACAAGCGCACGCGCACGTACGACCATATTCTTGAGAAGTACTGCGGCGACAACCCGGCGCTGTCTGCGTAGACCGTCTGATCTAGAGGAGCAAGTATGGCTGATGAGATCAAGGAGACGAGCGCGGCCGAGGCCACGCCCGAGACTCCCAAGAAGAAGCGCGATTGGAAGGGCAAGCGCCTGCCCATCGTGATTGCCGTCGTGGTGGCGGCGACCGTTCTCGGCGTTGCCGGCTGGGCCTGGCGTGCTACCCCCGGTTACTGCGACGCTCTGTGCCACAGCACCATGGGCAAGTATTACGACACGTTCGAAAATCAGACCGATTCTTTGGCGTATGCCCACAAGGCCGTTGTGAATGGAAAGTGCCTTGACTGCCATGAGAACACCCTGGGCACCTCTGCCCGCATGGTGCAGTCCCAGCTGACCGGCGATCACGATACGCCGCTCGCCAAGGTGACCTACACCAATGAGTTCTGCCTGCAGAGCGGTTGCCACGCGGGTGCCGGCATCATGCCCGGTGCGAGTGAGTCTTCCACGAAGGACCTCTCGTTTGATCCGCATAGCGATTACCACGGCGTGCAGCAGTGCAATTCCTGCCACCGCATGCACGACCAGAGCGTCTTCACTTGTGCCGGTTGCCACCAGGTTGGTGCCTGGGAGGGCGAAGGCGGCATCCCCGAGGGCTGGAGCAAGATTGACCTGGGCGACGGCCAGCAGGGTGCCGTGCCGGATGGCTGGACCACTCCATTCCTGTTCGAGGCTTCCGAGTAGGGCACTCAACAAGAACGACCGAAAAGGGCGGGCCTTTAGGGTCCGCCCTTTCCATAACGATGACAAGATGGAGTCATGTTGCCGATACATGCTGTGTGGCATACTGGCAGCAGTGAAAAATGTTAGGGAAAGGCACCTTTGTGATCGATCTTGATTTCAGACCGCGCGGCGTGTGCGCCCGTATGATTCACGTGGAACTCTCGGATGATGGCTCGACTATCGAAAATGTGGCGTTCGACGGAGGATGCAACGGTAACCTCAAGGCCATTGGTAGGCTTGTCGCCGGCCAACCGGTTGACTCCATCGTCGAGCTTTTGCAGGGAAACACCTGCGGGCCGCGTAAGACCTCTTGTGCCGATCAACTCACGCTTGCCTTGCGCGAAGCTCAGGCTAAGGTTCGGGCGTAGCTGCCATGAAAACTAGGGAGTACCATTTCGATTCGCGAACCGATCGCCGTGCCACTGTTTCTCGCAGCGTGAGCCGTCGAACGCTGTTCAAGGGAACTGCGGCCGCCGGAGCAGCGCTCACGGCAATATCCCTTGTGGGTTGTGGATCAGATGGCGGCGCTGCGAATGTGAGCGGTGAGCCGCAGGTCATCACTGACGACTCGAAGATCACCAACGTCACCGATGACTTCGAGGGGGTGGACAACACCCTGACCGCCCAATACGAATGGGACCTTCCCTTGGGCACTGTCCCGTTCCACTGCGAGGGGTCGTGGGCGGCACTGCTGGAGGCCCCGGCGAGCGCCCGCACGATCAACACGCTCGGCATCATTTCTCTCGCCAGCGGAAACACGTCGACTCTGGTGTCGGAACCGGTAGCGGGAAAGACCCATGCGTTCCACGATGTTCGCTGCTCGGAGCAGGTGTACGCGTGGGTTGAAATGGATTATGCGGCGGGAGCTTGGGTACTCATTGCCCAGGCACTCGAGAACGGGGTGCTTGTTGGAGATCCCGTTGAGCTCGACAAAGGTGACGCCGATTGGGAGCCGGCGCGTTTTACCGCAACGGGATCTTCGGTCATCTGGCAGAAAATGCCCTTTGCGACGGGAGCCAAGAGCTCGGAGTTCTCCCATTGCTACCTGTGGAACGTGGGAGACGAAAAGGGTGAGGACCTGTACGAGAGTCCCGGTCGATTTGCGACGTGGCCGCGTGTGAGCGACGGTTACCTCACCATCGCCCCCCGCGTCAATTCCGATGATGGTACATATTACGGGCTCACCGCGCTTGACCTGCAGAATAACAATAAGGTTGCCGCCCAGCTGGTCATGCCCGAAACGGTCAGTCCCTTCGAAGCTGTGTTCATGGGCGAAAGTTTTGCCTTTTCGGTCGAGGCAAACTACGGATACGGCGGCAGCCTGGGGAACATGGGCACGTTCATCGGCAACTATTTGAGCCGCGAGCCGCTCGCCTGCGTCACGGGCAAGGGGAGTCTGTACGTCATCAAAGCCCAGTCCTCGCATTTTGTGGTCGACACAAGTGCCCAGACCTATGCAATCCTCACGGCCCCAGATAAGGCGCTTGATTTTGGCGACTATCCGGCAAGCGAGGGAACGACGGATCGTCTGGTGACGTATGCCACCGTGCGAGGTGACGACGGCTTACCGGCGTTGGTGCGTCTGCGGGTGTTCGCCCTGTAAAGCGCGCCTGCTATCCAATGCCGCCCGCGCCAATGATTGAGCACTCCGCAGATTGGGCATACTTCGTTAAAGGTGTGCGCCATTTGTGTGCGCTAGAATAAAACGACGTTTGTTTGCGAGACGAGGAGGCCGCCCATGGCTTCAGATGCACGTAAGATTTTGTTGGTTGAGGATGAAAAGGCCATCCGCGACGCGGTGGCAGCCTATCTTGAGCGTGAAGGTTATTGGGTCGTGGGTGTTGGCGACGGTCAATCCGCCGTTGAGGAGTTCGAGAAGCACCAGTTTGACCTGATCGTGCTCGACCTTATGCTCCCTAAGCTTTCCGGTGAGCGTGTGTGCCGTGCCATCCGTGACACCTCTGATGTGCCGATTATCATGCTTACCGCTAAGGGAGAGGTTGAGGATCGTATCATCGGCCTCGAGCTCGGTGCGGACGACTACCTCATCAAACCCTTCTCCCCGCGTGAGCTCGTGGCGCGCGTGCGCGCCTTGTTCCGCCGCACTCACCTTGCCGACGAGCCGCAGGTCGAGGTCCTCGACTTTGGCGATCTGGTCATCGATATCTCTGGGCACAAGATTCTTGTTGAGGGCAAGGAAGTTGACCTCACCGCATCCGAGTTTAAGCTCCTCACCACGCTCGCTCGCCATCCCGGCCGCGTGTACAACCGTATGGAGCTCGTGGAGAAGGTTCTCGGTTACGACTTTGAGGGCTATGAGCGCACCATCGATAGTCACGTGAAGAACCTGCGCGCCAAGCTGGGGGATGATCCCAAAAAGCCCAAGTGGCTCTATACCGTGCACGGTGTCGGATATCGTTTTGAGGCACCCGCGCAGCCTGACAAGGCGGACAAGTAACACGACTCACGCCGGGCGCCGCATCACGTGGCGCCCATTTTATGTGGTGCGGTAGGGGGATTCATGGAGCGCCTGGTCATTGGAAAACACGGAGCCGAGGCGGAGCAGCCGTCGCCGCGAGCGAGTTGGAATACGCCTCATCCCATGCCGCGGTCGGGCATGAGCTATGGCGGGCGCATGGCGCTCTCGTTCGCCATGACATCGCTTGTAACGGTCGTTATCTTGGCACTCGTGGTCACGGTGGTTTGGGGTGGCGCGTTTTCGGATTACACACGTGCCAATGTCGAGGAGATTGCCCAAGTTGCCGCCGAGAAGCTCGCCGAGCGATACGAGGATGCCGGCGAGTGGAGCGTCGATGCCATTAAGACCGTGGCGGAGTCAAGCACCCTGTCAGACGACATCGGTATGCAGGTCAAAGATGCCGGTGGCGCTATCATGTATGACGACACGTGGCCTGCCGCCGCAATGGCGAGTACTGCCGACAAGGCAGATGGAGGGCTGGGCACCCGCAGCCCCGTTTCTAAAGCCCCAACCGATCCCGAGTCCGCCGTGGTCGCCCCCATCGTGGATAGCAATGGGGGCGAGATCGGCTCTCTCCGTCTTTGGGTGTTGGGTAGTGATGCACTGCTCACCAAGGCAGACACGGCGTTTCGCGAGCGGACGTTCAACGCCATGGGACTCGCTGCTTTTATCGCGGTCCTTATGGCGGTGGTGATTGGCTTCCTTGTTTCGCGCATGTTTACCAATCCCGTCCGCACCATCACCGACACCGCCCGCCGGATACGCGAGGGTGATCTTTCGGCACGGACGAACATGCGGGGAGAGGATGAAATCGATCAGCTGGGCGAGACATTCGACGAGATGGCCGCCAGCTTGGAGCGCGACCTCAAGCGCGAACGTCGTCTCACGTCCGACGTGGCTCATGAGCTGCGCACGCCGCTCATGGCCATGCAGGCGACCGTGGAAGCCATGCAAGACGGAGTGTATCCCACAGACGCCGAGCATCTTGAGACGGTCGCCGCGGAGACTCGCCGCTTGGCACGTCTCGTGCAGCAGACCCTCGACCTCTCCCGATTGGAGAATCACACCGCGCCCCTCAGGCTCGACAAGGTCGACATTGTGCAGCTGGCGCAAAACATCGTGAACAATCAGCATCAACTCTTCCACAACAAGGGGCTTCATCTGCGGTTCGTTAATGAGATGCAAGGTCGTTCGGCGGTCATCACGTGCGACGCGGACATGATCACGCAATGCATTATCAACCTTATGAGCAACGCCATGCGCTATACGCCCGAAGATGGATGGGTGGTTGTTTCGATCCATGGCGACCGCAAACATGTGATGGTGACGGTATCAGATACGGGTATTGGCATCGCAAAAGATGATCTTGCGAGGATATTCGGTCGTTTTTGGCGCGCAGATGCCAGCCGCGCTCGTGAGGCAGGCGGTCTGGGCGTTGGCTTGGCCGTGACCAAGCAGATCGTAGAGCGCCATCATGGCTTCATCGCGGTGGAGAGCGAACTTGAAAAGGGTACGACTTTTACGATTCATCTTCCCCGTGAGCTGGAAGAGGAGGCGTCATCCACTACAATGAAATATTAGCTGTGCTATGGCGGTAAAGGAGCGGGACAACGCCGCTGCCGCTCCGCCAGGAACAGGCCGTTGTGAGGGAAGATTTCTCAACAGCGGCGATGACATTCGCGTAAGGAGTTGACGCACATGACCACGATGGAGCGCCGTCCCGATTCCCGGGGCAAGGTCCGTGACATTTACGACGCCGGCGACAACCTGCTCATGGTTGCCTCCGACCGTATCTCCGCATTTGATTACATCTTGCCCGACGAGATTCCCTACAAGGGCGAGGTGCTCAATCGCATCTCCGCGTTCTGGTTCGATAAGTTCGCCGACCTCGTGCCCAACCATATGGTGTCCATCGACACGACCGATTTCCCGGCTGACTTCGCCGATTACGGCGACTATCTGTCCGGCCGCACCATGTTGGCCAAGAAGGCCGAGCCCATCATGATCGAGTGCATCGTTCGTGGGTATCTCACCGGTTCCGGCAAGAAGACCTACGATGCCGACGGAACCGTATGTGGCATCTCCCTGCCCGCCGGCCTCACCGAGGCATCCAAGCTCCCCGAGCCGCTGTTCACGCCGTCCACGAAGGCGGCCATCGGCGACCATGATGAGAACATCTCCTACGAGCGCTGCGTGGAGCTTGTGGGCGAGGACATCGCATCTCAGATCCGCGACCTCTCCCTCACCATCTATAAGGCAGCGGCGGAGTACGCGGCCACGCGCGGCATCATCATCGCCGACACCAAGTTCGAGTTTGGCGTGATTGACGGCAAGGTCACCCTCATCGACGAATGCCTCACGCCCGACTCAAGCCGCTTCTGGCCCGCCGATTCCTACGAGGAGGGCAAGGTCCAGCCCAGCTATGACAAGCAGTACGTGCGCGATTGGCTCAAGGTCAATTGGGACTTCTCCGGTGACGCGCCGCAGCTGCCCGCCGAGGTGATTGAGGGCACGTCCGCGCGGTATCGTGAGGCGTATGAAATCATCACGGGCGAGAAGTTCGTCCCTATGAAGTCCAAGTAAGTATCTAAGGAGAACGAGTAAGTGAGCACCCGTAGCGCCCAAAACAAGCGTACCCAGGAAAAGCTGCAGGGCGAAAACCGTCAGGGAATGGCGCGCAAATCCGCTTCGTCCGCCAAGCCCGCTCGCGCCGCCGGAAGCTCCGTGCGCGTAGTACCGTCGTCGTCCAAGGCCAAGCGCGCCGCAGCGGAGCGCGGCGAGGATCTTTCCGGCTTGTCCAAAGAGGAGAAGAAGGCACGCAAGGCTGAGCTTCGCCGTCAAGAGGACCGGGTGTATACGGCATCGAACGCCCTGCTCAACGAGAACGAGGACTATGTTCGTTTTCGCCGTATCTGGTGGGTGCTCCTCGGCATCGGCATTGCGGCGCTGGTTGGTACATGGGTGGCGCTCGCCGTCTTTGGCAAGGATGGGGCCGATACCCAGCTTGCCCAGACGGTGCAGATGGGGCTGATCATCGTCGCCTACGCTGCCATCATCATCGCGTTCATCTTTGACTTCATGAAGATTCGTCCCATCCGTAACGCCTGCCGTACTGCCGCTTCGGGTATGAGCGAGTCCAAGCTTAATGAGGTGATTGCCCGATCGGTGCAGGATAAGAAGTCCAAGAAATAAGCGCCGTTTGCGAGATTTGCCTCAAGGCGCACTCATGTCGCGAAGGCGTGGGTGCGCCTTTTGCAAAGCGGTGCAATTGGGGGCGTACCCCAATTGCAGCACTGCGTCTCTGGCGTTCAGCAAAAGAAGGGAACAGCATGTTTAGGGCCGAATTAACCGTTGAGGAAGCTCGTTCCGGGATGGCGAACCTCAAACCCAAGCTCGAGCGATATGCCGACTTGATTGTTCGCAAGGGGGTGAATGTCAAGCCTGGCCAGGAGGTCGTGGTGCAGGCTCCCGTTGACGTGGCAGCGTTCGTTCGGCTGCTTGTCGCCCGCGCCTACGCTGTCGGTGCCGGACATGTCACGGTGATTTGGAACGATGATGCGGTGACGCGCCTGACGTACGAGAACGTCGATGCCTCATGGTTTGAGACGGTCCCCGCCTGGCAGCGCGAGCAGCTCGATTCCCTTGCCGAGGCCGGCGCGTGCTTCATCTTCGTCGAAGGGGCGGATCCCGAGGCGCTCAAGGGCATTGACCCCGCCAAACCCGCTGCCGCCTCCAAGGCACGTAACACCCAATGCGTGAAGTACCGACATGGTATGGATTTCAATATCAACCCGTGGTGCATTGCCGGTGCCCCGGTTGCGGCATGGGCGCGACAGGTGTATCCGGGTGTCGAGGACGAGGTTGCGACGTACCGTCTGTGGTGCGCGATCCTCTCCGTTGCCCGCGCTGACGGGGACGATCCCGAGGCCGCCTGGGAGTTGCACAATGCGACGTTCGAAAAGAACTTGCGTCTGCTCAACGAGCGCCACTTCGATCGACTGCACTATACCTCCGCGAATGGCACCGACTTGTGGGTGGGCATGACCGATAAACACGTGTGGGAGGGAGGCTCGAGCAGCACCCCCGATGGCCATGTCTTTTTCCCCAACATCCCTACGGAGGAGGTTTTCACTTCACCGCATTGCGAGCGCGTGGACGGTGTAGTGTACTCCGCATTGCCGCTGGTACGACATGGCAACAAGATCGACCGCTTCTGGTTGCGCTTTGAGAACGGTCTGGTTGTTGATTTTGACGCCGAGGTGGGTCGCGACACCCTGGCGAGCATTCTCGACACCGACGAAGGTGCCCGCCGCTTGGGTGAAGTCGCGTTGATTTCCAAGAACACGCCGATCCGCGAGACGGAGACCCTGTTCTACGACACGCTGTACGATGAAAACGCGAGCTGCCATTTGGCGCTGGGTTCTGGTTTCCCCGAGTGCTACGAGGGCGGTTACGCCATGACGCAGGATGACCTGCGCGACCTTGGCCTGAACAAGAGCGGTACTCACGTGGACTTCATGATAGGAGCAGACGATCTGGACATCATGGGCGTCACCGCCGACGGCGAGGAGATCCCGGTGTTCGTAAACGGCCAGTGGACCTGGGAGTAGCTTGGTTCACCAGATGCCCGGACCCGTCACGAGGTCGAGGGCTTGCGTGCGCCAGTGCGCTACGCCCTCGCCTCCGGCAACCTTGGACATATCGGAAACCTTCGGATCGATGCGCGCGCACGGCGACTGAGTGGAACTTCTTGAGGTTTTTCGTATTGATTTTCCAATATGTCGAGTACACTCTCATATGGGCGGCATAAAACCGCAGGAACGCGACGCTGCATGTAAGTGACTACTTCGGATTTTCCGAGATTGATACGAAAAACCTCAACTTTTACTGCAGGCTGGGGAATGGGATCCCAGGCAAGCCAGTTCAGGCAGCCGCCGCAGTCGGTTGCGGGGGATTCGTAACAGACGGGGTCG
>OCAH01000324.1_pt1 | contig 18488 bp, 16 predicted proteins | sample 1477131 | NCBI WGS metagenome assembly OCAH01 (sample SAMEA2580291, study PRJEB22360) | human gut metagenome | biome: human gut; feature: human-associated habitat; material: faeces | place: Denmark | collected 2008/2010
TCATGAGGTTGGACCCCAATGCGGGGGCTCCCCGACGGCCCTTGCGCATATGGCTCCCATGAATCGGCGGGCATGACCTTTTACGCAGGGTGCGCCCGCTGTGGCTTTTCATGGATTCCCCGAATCAATGGCGAAAAATCCATTGCGGGGACTACTCATGCGGTTCCGTAGGCGGTTTGGGTGTTCCGTAGGTGGTTGGTCAGAGTATCGGGGTTGGAGAAAGGCTTTATTCTGGCCGTTTTCATGCTGGGTATTCAGACCCAACCACCTACGGAAGCGAAAAACCACCTACGGAACTAGTCCAAGCCGTAACGGTGACTGGCTATTGCGCGGGCGACCATGCCGAACAGCTCGTTCAGCTTCTGCTTGGAAGCCAGATGCTCGCGGGTGGCGACAAAAGGCGTGAATCCAAGATCCCTCAGCCGGTTGCGCTTATCGAGGTCATACATCCAGCGGCCGTGGGTGTAGTGGTAATTTCCGTCGTATTCTATGCAGACGCGGTCATCCGGGTAGGCGATATCCACCTTCATCGTGCCCGAGCCGCGTATGTGGTCAATGATCTCATAATTGACATGTGCCTCAGGCAGCCCGTAGGCATCGCTCTCCAAACGAAGCACCGTTTCCTGCGGGGAATCGGTACCTGGTTTGGACAGGCGCAAGGCCTTTCTGCATTTGGCGCTCCCAATGAATCGCGGCGCACTCCGGATGTAGTCGGAGAGCTCATCGTGAGTGCAGACGCGTAAATCGGGATTGGCGCAAGTGAGCCAATCCATGGCGATCACCAGACTCTGTTCGTCGACATAGGGCGCAATCTGGCAGACCGCCTGCATCGCGGAGACGCTTGACACCAATTCGTCGGCGTGCGCCACGTCTACGCCATGCCTTGCGTAATGGAATTTCATCCCCTGGATTTTCCGCAGGTCACGTTGCCGGCACACCGAAACGTGAACGAGCTCCGAACCATATCCGGGTAAATAATTCATGGTGGCAATCATGCCATGCAGCTCCAGCGCTGTGCCGTGGCTTACATAGAGTGGAACCGAGGAGCGTGACCTTATCCGCGACAACACCTGCCTGCATTCAAGATGCCGTCTCGCCGCCTCCTCCCGTGCCTGCTCTAATGTGAAAAATGTATTGTGTCCGAAGCTTTCCATGCGCTGACGGTATATGGAAAGCCAGCAGCCCCGCAACCGTCTCCGTGAAAAATGTGGATATGTGTATGGTTCCATCCGCAGCATCACCGGGGAGAGGCCTGATGTATACGCGTCCGGTAGAACCGATGCGGAGCGTGGCGTCATCGAGGGGTGGCTCACATGGCAAGTCGGCCACGCAGAAGGGCGGGCGCTTCCAGCCGCAGGCCCGTGGGGCTGACGGTGACCGCGTTTCTCCACGGTGTCAGCCGCGTTTGGAACCCTGCCGACTGATGCCACCTTTATGACCGGTCGCTTTGAAAGGCAGACCGGCGTTGCTGAGTCCTTTGCTCCGCATGTTCTGCAGGGCAAAGGATTTTTGTTGTGCACGCAGTTCGTTCATCCGTTCCGTGGACTGATGCGCGATTCGCGGTTTCCGTGATTGCTCTGGCTGTGTCATGGCTATAAGAATACGTTCGGTAATGTAGTATGATGGATTTAGTAATGCTTTTACTAAAATCTGATGAGGCATCCATGGGAGGGCGAGGGAGCGATGGCGACCATCAAGGAGATTGCGAAACGTACGGGATTCTCGCAGGCCACGGTGTCGCGTCTGTTGAATGGCGATCCGACGCTGTCCGTGCGTGAGGAGACGCGTCGCGCGATCATCCGCGCCAGCGAGGATTTGGGATACAGCGCCCAGGCCAAGCGTATCGTCATTCCGCACGAAGTAGCCTTGTTGGACAACGAGGAGTCCGACGAAACGCTGCGTGATTCGTATTTTGCCGATTTGCGTTCGGCGCTGGAACATAACGCCAAACAGCAGCGTATGGAGCTCACTGTTTTCCACAGTCTTGACGAGATGTTGAATCAGAAGGGGAAATTCGATGGTTTCATGGCTATCGGCGCCAATGTCATAGCCGAAAGCGACCTTGAGAAGTTGCATGAGGTCATGCCATACGGTGTGTTCATCGATGTGAATCCCGCACCGAACCTGTTTGATTCCGTGCAGCCCGACCTACAGCAGACCATGCATGACGCGGTCGAAGCATGTGCGAAGGCTGGCATGAAGCGTGTCGGATTCATCGGCGGCAAGGGGAGGCTGACGAATTTTTATGAGGTGGACGAAGAGGGGCGTGCCACATATTTTCGGCGTGAAATGGGCCGTTATGGTCTCGACCTGCGTGGACTGGTGTATTCTGACGGCTTGTTCACCGTGGAAAATGGTCGCAAGCTGGGGGAGCAGTTTATCCGTGACCACAACGGCGCACTGCCTGACGCAGTTATTGTTTCGGCGGACATCATCGCGGTCGGCGTGCTGCAGGCGTTCAACGCGGTTGGTGTGATCGTGCCCCGCGATATCAGCGTCATCAGCATCAACAACCAGGCGATCGCACAGCTTACGTCGCCACCGTTGAGCACGTTCTCAATCGACCAGAACGAGCTTGCGCGCGTTGCGATTCTCACCTTGGCCGATGCGATCGCCAGCAAGCGGACGTCCCGTCAGCACGTGTATCTGTCGACGACGCTGGAAGTGCGAGATAGTTTCGTGCCGGCGCAGCCGAAACGTGAATCGCGGCCAAAATTGCAGACCCGATCGAAGCGATCTGCCCGGTCGAAACGGGCTGCTTAGCGTACGTATGTGCGGAAAAATATGAAAGGCGATTGATGATGCTACGTCATCAATCGCCTTTTGTTTGTCTACTGTCGGCGAAATACCGCGAATCGCACACAATATGACATGTATATGTGCAGAATCGCACAAAATGCGACACGCCCAACAGTGCACAACGCAGATGTTAAATTTTACTAAACAGGGGTAAAGGGATATACTTAACTCATGCGAAATCAAATGATGATTTCCGATTACAGCTTCAATCACAACTTCTAAGGAGAAGTACGATGGCAGAATCCAATGTCGCAGCCGCACCGAAGGAGACGCAGCAGTCTGCGAAGCCGACCAGGAAAGGCAGTCTGCTGTCCCGCGTGGCCTATTCATTCGGCAACGTCGGCCAATCCGCCTTCTACAACGCGCTGAGCACCTACTTCATCGTCTACGTCACCAGCTCGCTGTTCTCCGGCGTTGACAAGGCGCTCGCTACCAAGCTCATCGGCGTTATCACCGGCCTTGTGGTTGTCATCCGTATCGCGGAGATCTTCATCGATCCGCTGCTGGGCAACATCATCGATAACACCAAGACCAAGTGGGGTCGTTTCAAGCCATGGCAGCTCATCGGCGGCACCGTTTCCGCCGTTCTGCTCGTGCTGGTCTACACCGGCCTGTTCGGCTTGGTGAACGTCAACACCACGCTGTTCATCGTGCTGTTCGTCATCACCTTCATCGTGCTCGACGTGTTCTACTCCCTGCGCGACATCTCCTATTGGGGCATGATCCCGGCGCTGTCCTCCGACTCCCATGAGCGCTCCACCTACACCGCCCTCGGTTCCTTCGGCGGCTCCATCGGCTACAACGGCCTGACCATCGTGGTCATTCCGATCGTCACTTACTTCAGCTACATCTTCACCGGCAAGCACCAGGAAAGCCAAAGTGGCTGGACCTGCTTCGCCATCATCGTGGCTATTCTCGGCGTCCTCACCGTGTGCTCCGTCGCGTTCGGCACCAAGGAAAGCACCAGCACCCTGCGCGCCAAGGCCGAAGATAACGGTGGTCCACTCGCCGCGTTCAAGGCTCTCGCCCAGAACGACCAGCTGCTGTGGGTCGCCCTGTCCTACCTGCTGTACGCCATCGCCAACGTGGCCACCACCGGCGTGCTCATGTACATGTTCAAGTTCATCCTGAACAACTCCGCCGCCTACTCCATCGTCGGCGTTGTCTCGGTCATCGCCGGCATCATCATGGCGCCGCTGTACCCGATTCTGAACAAGCGCATACCGCGTCGCTACCTGTACCTCGGCGGTATGGTGCTCATGGTCCTCGGCTACCTGCTGTTCATCGTCGGCACCAACAACCTCGCTGTCGTCACCGTCGGCCTGGTGTTCTTCTACCTGCCGCAGACCTTCATCCAGATGACTGCCATCCTCTCCCTGACCGACTCCATCGAATATGGCCAGCTGAAGAACGGCAAACGTAACGAGGCCGTCACCCTGTCCGTGCGTCCGATGCTCGATAAGATCGCAGGCGCCTGCTCCAACGGTATCGTCGGTGCTGTCGCCATCGCCGCCGGCATGATTGGTGACGCCACCGCCGCCGACATGACTGCCGCGAACATCCACACTTTCAAGGTCTGCGCCTTCTATGTGCCGCTGGCTGTCATCATCCTGAGCGGTGTTGTGTTCCTGCTCAAGGTGAAGATCAGCGAGAAGATGCATGCTGACATTGTCGAGCAGCTGGAAACTCAGCTCAACGAAGGCTGATTCGCTTTTGATTGCGATTGAATTTCAATCGTCGCGCTGAAGGAGCCGCATGGTGGACGCCATGCGGCTTTTCGCGTTTCCTACGTTCGTGGTAAGTGCTAGGCTGACGATTTGAAACGTATAGCAATGATCCGTTATCAGCGGGGAGCTTCCGGAAGAACGGTCGGCGCTTTTGGGTGCGGCCTAGTAGAACCGGCGGGATCGGCCCGAACAGCCGAACGTCAAGCGGTCGTATGAAACCTGTGCAGGGAAGCCTGCGTAAGAAAACAGGGGAGTGCGGCAAGCGAGGTGGTACCGCGGTGTCGGACGTGCGCAATCGCACGAAAATCATCGTCCTCGTAAAGTAAGTAATGAAACCGCCAAACGAGGAGCATACGGTGAGCGAATCCACCAATCATGTGTATCCGAAGGCTGCTGCCGGTGAGCAGAGCGCCAATGTCGCGCCGAACCCCAGCTTCCCCAAGCTTGAGGAGTCCGTGCTTGACTACTGGGACAAGGACGGCACCTTCCAGAAGTCCATCGAACGCCGTCCTTCCGGCGATCACAGCCAGAACGAATTCGTCTTCTTCGACGGTCCGCCGTTCGCCAACGGCCTGCCGCACTATGGCCACCTGCTGACCGGTTACGCGAAGGACGTCATCCCGCGTTACCAGACCATGAAGGGCCACCGCGTCAACCGCGTGTTCGGCTGGGACACGCACGGTCTGCCGGCCGAGCTTGAAGCCCAGAAGGAACTGGGCATCGACTCCGTCGACCAGATCAAGGAACTGGGCATCGACAAGTTCAACGACGCCTGCCGCGCGTCCGTGCTCAAGTACACGAACGAGTGGAAGGACTACGTGCACCGTCAGGCCCGTTGGGTCGATTTCGAGCACGGCTACAAGACCCTGAACATCACGTACATGGAGTCCGTGATGTGGGCCTTCAAGCAGCTGTACGACAAGGGTCTGGCCTACCAGGGCTACCGCGTGCTGCCGTACTGCCCGAAGGACCAGACGCCGCTGTCCGCGCACGAGCTGCGCATGGACGCCGACGTGTATCAGGACCGTCAGGACACCACCGTGTCCGTGGCCGTGAAGCTGCGCGACGAGGAGGATGCCTACGCCGTCTTCTGGACCACCACTCCGTGGACCGTTCCGACCAACTTCGCCATCGTGGTCGGCGCTGACATCGACTACGTCGAGGTGCGTCCGACCGAAGGCAAGTTCGCTGGCAAGAAGTTCTACCTCGGCAAGCCGCTGCTTGGCTCCTACGAGAAGGAACTTGGCGAGAACTACGAGATCGTGCGCGAGCTTAAGGGCGCCGAAATGGAAGGCTGGCGTTACTACCCGGTCTTCCCGTACTTCGCAGGCGACGAGAACGCCGCCGAGGGCAAGGTGCCGGGGCCGGAAGGCTACCAGATCTTCACCGCCGACTACGTCGACACCGTTGAAGGTACCGGCCTGGTCCATCAGGCCCCCTACGGCGAGGACGATATGAACACGCTCAACGCCAAGGGCATCAAGAGCGTGGACGTGCTCGACGCGGGCTGCAAGTTCACGTCGCTGTGCCCGGATTACGAGGGCATGTACGTGTTCGACGCCAACAAGCCGATCCTGCGCAACCTGCGCGCCGGTGACGGCCCGCTGGCCCGCATCCCCGAAGAGCAGCGCGCCATCCTCTTCCAGGAGAAGAGCTACGTGCACTCCTACCCGCACTGCTGGCGTTGCGCCACCCCGCTGATCTACAAGCCGGTGAGCTCCTGGTTCGTGGCCGTCACCAAGATCAAGGACCGCCTGCTCGAACTCAACCAGCAGATCAACTGGATTCCGAACAACGTGAAGGACGGCCAGTTCGGCAAGTGGCTGGCGAACGCACGCGATTGGTCGATCTCCCGCAACCGTTTCTGGGGCTCTCCGATCCCGGTATGGGTTTCGGACGATCCGAAGTACCCGCGTGTGGACGTGTACGGTTCACTCGATGAGCTCAAGGCCGACTTCGGCGATTATCCGCGCGATCATGAGGGCAACATCAACATGCACCGCCCGTACATCGACGAGCTGACCCGCGTCAACCCGGACGATCCGACCGGCAAGAGCCACATGCACCGCATCAGCGACGTGATGGACTGCTGGTTCGAATCCGGTTCGATGAGCTTCGCCCAGTACCACTATCCGTTCGAAAACAAGGAAACCTTCGAACAGCACTTCCCGTGCGACTACATCGTGGAATACATCGGCCAGACCCGTGGCTGGTTCTACGTGCAGCACGTCATGGCCACCGCCCTGTTCGACAGGCCGGCGTTCAAGAACGTGATCTGCCACGGCATAGTGCTCGGCTCCGACGGACAGAAGATGTCGAAGCATCTGCGCAACTATCCGGACGTGAACGGCGTGTTCAACGACTTCGGCTCCGACGCCATGCGCTGGTTCCTCATGAGCTCGCCGATCCTGCGCGGCGGCAACCTGATCGTCACCGCTGATGGCATCCGCGACACCGTGCGCCAGGTGATGTTGCCGGTGTGGAGCTCCTACTACTTCTTCACCCTGTACGCGAACGCCGCCGGGTATGACGCCCGTATGCTGCGTGCCGACGAAGTGGCGAAGCTGCCGGAGATGGACCGCTACCTGCTGGCCCGTCTGCGCCGCCTAGTGGAGAAGACCCAGCATGCGCTGGACAACTTCTACATTTCCGACGCGTGTGATGCGGCGAGCGACTTCATCGACGTGCTGACCAACTGGTACATCCGCAACAACCGCGAACGTTTCGGTGCCGGTGACGAGAACGCGTTCAACACGCTGTACACCGTGCTGGAAACCTTCATGCGCGTGCTGGCTCCGCTGGCTCCGATGGAGGCTGAAGCCGTGTGGCGCGGCCTGACTGGCGGCGAATCCGTGCATCTGGCCGACTGGCCGTTCCTTGCCGACGAGAAGACCGGCGAGACCACCGAGCTGGGTGCCGTGCTGCAGGACGATGCCAAGCTAGTGGACGCGATGGAGAAGGTGCGTGAGGTTGTTTCCGGCACGCTTTCCATGCGTAAGGCCAAGCAGATTCGCGTGCGCCAGCCGCTCGCCAAGCTGACCGTGGTGGTCGAGAACCCGGATGCGGTCGCCGCCTACAGCGACGTGTTGAAGGGCGAGCTCAACGTGAAGGATATCGAGTTCTGCACGCTGGAGGACGCCGGCTCCCATGGTCTGAAGATCGTGAACGAGCTGCGCGTGAACGCGCGTGTGGCCGGCAAGCGCCTGCGTAAGGACGTGCAGTTCGCCATCAAGGCGTCCAAGAGCGGTGCCTGGCATGTGGACGCCGCCGGCGTGCCTGTGTGTGAGACTCCGAACGGCGAGATTGCGCTTGAGGAAGGCGAATACGAGCTGATCAACCGTGTGGAGGAGGAGAACGCGCAGGAGGCTGCGAACTCCGTGTCCGCCGCGCTGCCGACCGGTGGCTTCGTGATCCTCGACACCGAACTGAACGACGACCTGCTGGCCGAAGGCTACGCCCGCGACGTGATCCGCGCCGTGCAGGAGGCCCGTAAGGCCGCTGGCCTGGAAATTTCCGACCGCATCACGCTGAAGGTGACCGTGCCCGCGGACGATGTGGCCAAGGTCGAACAGTTCAAGGACCTCGTGGCGCATGACACCTCGTCCGACAGTGTAAGCGTCGAAGCCGGCGCCGAGCTGGGCGTGGAGGTTGCTAAGGTCTGAGGTGGTTGGCTGGGTGGCTGACTGACGATAGTATGTGGGGGTGTGTTTCTCCTGTCGAGTTTGGCAGGAGAAACACACCCCCTACTACTATTTGTGTTGGGGCGTACTACGTATGCACAGGTATTTGGCGACGATAATCTTCGAATCAATCATACGGTAATCTTCGAATCAATCATTTCGTTTTTATCTTTTGCTGGAATGCGGTAGAGTAAAGACTATTCAGGGGGGTATCTGTAAAGGAGCAGGTTATGGTTCTATTAGCTCGTAAAGATGAGGAAGGCAATACTCAGGCTTTGTATGACCATCTTCATGGTGCAGGAAGATTGGCTAGTGGTTTCGAGGATGAATTCGCTGATATTCCATATTTGTCTATCACAACTCAGACGGCAAAGACTTTCCGAGATGTACTTGGTCTGAACTCTGATAGCGATGTTCTATTGGAGCATTACTCCACTGCAGGTATGCAACGTTCCGCTGATGTAGCGGATAATGCGTCGAGTGAGTTTGAGGATGCCGGGGAGCATCAGCGCAAGTTGGCGGCAGAGCGTTGGGACAATCCGATAAATCCTTCAACGAATGTGATCGATCTCAATTCACGAATACTACGGGAGGAAAGTACGGTTTGTGCTTTGCTCAGGCTTTTCAGACGGTTAGCGATAACTTCCATGTAATTCCGGATGTCACGCACAATGTTGTGGTCCCGTATGGTCAGGCGACTGAGTTACTTGATATGCTCCACAGGGGAGAATTGTCCGAGAAAATCTCAGTGCTAAGGCGGTTGCAGGAATATACGGTTTCTCTGTTCGATGATGACTATCGTGATTTTCCAGTAAGGAACAAGCTTTGCTGGTTGATAGTGCGTCCTCTCAGAAAATCAACTCCACTTTGCGGTGGTTGGTGAATAATCATGGAACATTGACAGGCAATCAGGCTATCGTTGTCTGGGCAATAAAAAGACCTGAGGAAAAGCCCGTATTGAATCCGCAGTCAGGATCTTTTGATTTTGATGATTCCTTCTCGTCAATAGCTGACGAATCCAAAGCGCTTCATGACGACATCAGCGATGCGCTAAATGCGACAAATGTTCAGTATGCAAAAATTTTCTCAAGGGTTCTGAGAGGATATGAGGGTGCGGAGGATCTGAAGAAGCACAATGATCCGATGGTTGTCGTCATCTTGGATGCTGCTACAACGGGGCGTTTAGGCGTAACGTTCTACTGCGAGCTTCAGAAGGACGAATACATTAAGCGCATACTGCAATGGCATGTCGATGCAGCTTGGCCTCTTACATCTTTCAAAAAAAGCATCGTGGAGGGAGCTGAGCGGGTTAATGTCGTTCAGTATGAAGGGGCCCCATCGTTCACTGACATTATCAACTGTGCTTGTGACACGTCTGATAGGAGCAGCAAGAGCTATAAACGCTTCGCGAAAGATGTGAAGGAACGGCTTATTGAATGTATGTTTGGCGGAGCGCAATTTCCCATGTCGATTTTGAATGCCGCATGCCATAAGGTCACCAGGCCTATGGGATACGACAATATCAGGGTCTGGCGTCGTGATTTTGAAATCGCTTGCAGCCTATGGAAAAAACACTATATCGATGAAACAAGAAAACAGCATAGACAGGAGGATGTAATAACCATGTATCTTGAACCGAATCGAGATGATCGTGATTACCTGTATGGAAGGTTGTTGGCGCTTGCCGACAATTTCGAGGAAAGCGTCTTGCGTAAGCAGGGAGTCAAGGACCGTCCAACCAATGCAATCAAATTGATGAGCAATTTCACGGCGAAGCCCTATACGACGTGGGGCACATTGTGGAAGCAGCTTACGCCATACCTTAAATCGGCAAACGGTGGTTCCTGGTTCCGTAATGAGGTCGATGATGTTATGGCTTTGTTTAAGGAAGGTGATTTTGAAGATAATAAGGCGCTTTCGCCAATGTTTCTTCTGGGATATTCATGTCAGCGGAGAGCATCTAGGCGTAAAGCGCAAGAGATTTCTCAAAAGAATAATAGCAACAACTGACTTTTGTAATTATCAGAGTCGATTCATCGCCTATAAGTAAGGAGTATGTGATTATGGCAGCTTTGGAAAATAAGATTGATTTTGCGATTGCCTTTGAGGTGAATAACGCAAATCCCAATGGTGATCCGTTGAATGGTAATCGCCCGAGAACGACGTCAGAAGGGCTGGGTGAGGTTTCCGACGTCGCCTTGAAGAGGAAGATCCGCAACCGTCTGCAGGATGCAGGAGAATCAGTCTTTGTACAGTCTGATGATCGTTCCGATGATGGTGCCAAATCGCTGTCGGACAGGTTCAATACATATCTGAAGACCTTGCCGAAGGATGAGCAGAAGCAGAAGAATGTAGTCTTCGGTAAGGTGTGCGAGCGTTGGCTTGATGTGCGGTCCTTTGGTCAGGTTTTCGCCTTTAAGAAGGCCAAGGATACCGATGAGGTTTCGATTGGCGTACGCGGACCGGTCTCGATTCAGCCGGCATTCTCCATTAATCCCATTGCAATTGACGATGTGCAAATCACTAAATCGGTCAACAGCGAGACTACGGATTCCGGTAAAAAATCATCCGACACCATGGGCATGAAGTATCGCGTCTCTGGACGCGCCGTATATGTAACTTATGGAAGCATTAGCCCCCAGCTGGCGGAAAGAACAGGTTTCAGCGCAGAAGATGCAGAGAAAATCAAGGAAGCTCTGGTCACGCTTTTCGAGAATGATGAGAGTTCGGCACGTCCGTCGGGATCGATGGAAGTGCTGGATGTCGTCTGGTTTGCACATAACTGCAAGGGGGGGCAGTATTCTTCGGCCAAAGTTCATCGTTCCGTTTCCGTTGACGCGGATGGAACCGTGAATGTAGATGACGCTTCCATTCCAGGCCTTCGCTACGAAGTAATCGAAGGCCGCTGATTACAACGTCCAAGCCTAGATGAGAGGTGCTTATATGAAAGGGCCAGATGGTTATTCAGAAGAAGATTGGCTGGCCCTTTCGGGTATTCAGCATTTCTCATTCTGCAAGCGTCAATGGGCGCTTATTCATATCGAGCAGCTGTGGTCAGAAAATTATCTGACCACAGCGGGGCATCTGGAACATGAACGCGCCCACGATTATGCGGCTTCTGAATCTCGCGGCGATATGCTGATCATGCGGGATTTGAGAGTTTATTCGCGAGCGCTCGGCATAACTGGAGCCTGTGATGTTGTGGAATTCCATAAGTCTAATGATGGTGTTCCGCTTCACGGAAGAGATGAATTGTGGTTGCCATATCCGATTGAATACAAACACGGCAAATCCAAAACGATTGATGCTGATCGTTTACAGCTATGCGCGGAAGCGATGTGCTTGGAAGAAATGCTCGCGTGTGATATTCCTGAAGGTGCTTTGTTCTATCAGCAGACAAAACGTCGTGAGCGGGTAAAATTTGACGAAGATCTTCGCAACATGGTCGAAGCTGACTTCTTGCAAATGCATGATCTTTTCTCCCGTGGATGGACTCCCAAAGTGAAACAGACCAGATCGTGTTCGGCATGTTCTCTACGGGATTTGTGCCTGCCTGAATTACGGAAGATGAAATTGGCAAAAGCATATATCGAAGAACGGCTCAAGGAAAGCGGGGAGTGATGAAGCAGCTGTTAAACACGTTGTTTGTGATGACAGAAGATGCCTATCTTGCCTTGGAGAACGATAATGTTGTGATTTATCAGAATGACCAAACCTTGGCGAAAGTGCCATTACGGTCAATTGAAGGAATCATGTGTTTCTCGTATAAGGGTGCTTCGCCTGCTCTTATGGGGCGCTGCGGCAAACTGGGCGTTTCTATGGCATTCTATTCACCGAGAGGTCATTATTACTGTTCCGTGTTAGGGGAGGAGAATCGTAATGTGCTACTTCGCCGTGAACAATTTCGAGTCGCGGATGACGAACAAAAATCTTTGCGTTATGCGAAATCTTTCATTGTTGGCAAGCTTTACAATGCGAAATGGGTGCTCGAACGCACGAAACGTGATCATGCTTTGCGGGTGAACATCGACCGACTTGCCGAGCAGAGCGGCAAATTGTCGGCGGCATTGTCAAAAGCTCGAAAAAGCTTGACGATTGATGAGTTGAGGGGTGTCGAAGGGCTTGCTGCCAAAGATTATTTCTACGCTTTTGACGATTTGGTTCTGAAGAATAAAGATGATTTCTTTTTCACCAGTAGGTCGAGGAGACCTCCGCTGAACAGGCTGAATGCATTATTGTCTTTTTGCTACTCCATATTGACGAATGATTGCATTGCGGCTTTGCAAGGTGTGGGGTTGGATCCGTATGTTGGTTTTATGCATACGGATCGGCCGGGGAGAGCCTCTCTGGCATTGGATCTGGTTGAAGAGTTTCGCCCGGTGTTGGCTGACCGCTTCGTTCTGACATTGGTTAATACAGGCGCTGTTAAGCCGGGGGATTTTGAAATACGGGAGAATGGCGGGGTGCTGCTGTCTGATTTCGGGCGGAAGAAAGTGCTTACGGCGTGGCAGAAAAAGAAGAGTGATCAGATTCTTCATCCGTTCCTGCAAGAAAAAATTTCGTGGGGATTGGTTCCGTATGTGCAAGCGCTGCTGCTAGCTCGATCGTTGCGGGGTGATCTTGATGATTACCCGCCATTTATGTGGAAGTAAAAGGTGCGTAGCTGTGTGTGGCGGTATGCGATGATTCGTGGTGATGTTTTATTGGAGGTGAAAAACCATGATGGTTGTGGTTGCGTACGATGTGAGTACGGAAACCCCTGAGGGGAAGCGTCGTCTTCGTTTGGTGGCGAAGACATGCATGAAATACGGACAGCGTGTACAGAACAGTGTTTTCGAATGCTCGGTGAGTCCTTCCGATTATCTGGTGTTGGTACACGATTTGTTGAAGATTGCCAATATTGATGAGGACAGTCTGCGCTTTTATAAACTTGGCTCTCGATATGCGGATAGGATTGAGCGTTATGGGCGTGAACGGAGTTTGCCGGTTAATGATGTGATGATGATATAGCACAGGGTAAAATGGCATGGTGTCATAACGATATGGTGTGGGGTATGCCGGGTTGAGTGTTTGAGTGTGACGTGTGACGTCCGGCATCTGGAGCGTGTTCTCTAGCCGGCGGTATTGTGGTTTCGGCAAGGTGGCCGGTCTTGAAATGGTGTTTGTGCGAAGTGGAAGCGCTCATGATGAGGGGTGCCTTTCGCACCTGAAAAACTGTCGAAATCCGAATTGTGATTTTCGTGGGCGTTTGAAAACTAAATAGTGGACATTAAAATGAGACAGAAAGACAGCTGCTCGTTTTAGGCATGTTGTTCGTCGTACCGGTGGTGTTGTTTGATATGCTTAAAGCCAAGCAGCTGGCTTGCGTCTCAGAAAGTGGACAAAAATGTCCAGCTGCACGGTCGCTCTCCTTACGGAGAGCGTGGATTGAAATATATGGCGAAGCGATGCGACAATATACGTCGAACGTCGCTCTCCTTACGGAGAGCGTGGATTGAAATCCCGATTATGAGTTTCGCGTACGTAACAAGGTCGGTCGCTCTCCTTACGGAGAGCGTGGATTGAAATATTAATGGGCGACGTTTGCCGGTAAAATTTGCGTGTCGCTCTCCTTACGGAGAGCGTGGATTGAAATATTGCGCAGATTATGGAAACGCCACGTAACAGTGGTCGCTCTCCTTACGGAGAGCGTGGATTGAAATCGATACCGTCAAGCCATGCGATTTGTCGCAATAGTCGCTCTCCTTACGGAGAGCGTGGATTGAAATCGTATTTCGCGATCACAAGGGACGATAACAAGCGTCGCTCTCCTTACGGAGAGCGTGGATTGAAATACGCCATGACCATTCATCGGAAGTCCAGTCGATAGTCGCTCTCCTTACGGAGAGCGTGGATTGAAATCTCTTGCGAGGTGACGATCATCCTGTTGATTTTCGTCGCTCTCCTTACGGAGAGCGTGGATTGAAATGGATACCACGCCTTCCACGCAGCCTGGCCATGGAGTCGCTCTCCTTACGGAGAGCGTGGATTGAAATTACCAGCGTGAGTTTGAACCTTATGAGGGTGTCTAGTCGCTCTCCTTACGGAGAGCGTGGATTGAAATGTGTAGACGCGGGCGAATGCGTTGGCGTGCTTCGTCGCTCTCCTTACGGAGAGCGTGGATTGAAATGCAGCCAGCTTGTCCACCGTGATGGCATTGGCCTTGGTCGCTCTCCTTACGGAGAGCGTGGATTGAAATATACGCCGGTAGGTTTGACTGCGGGAACAGTGCGGTCGCTCTCCTTACGGAGAGCGTGGATTGAAATAGCTTGGCAACGCCTACGTAGAGCGCGGACACGGTCGCTCTCCTTACGGAGAGCGTGGATTGAAATTCTACGGCCGGTAGGGCATCCTTGGTCCGAGATCGTCGCTCTCCTTACGGAGAGCGTGGATTGAAATTGCGAACAGGTCAATGAACGCTTCGGCCTGGACATGTCGCTCTCCTTACGGAGAGCGTGGATTGAAATGAGAAACCACGCGTCGCATGTTTTCGGCAGATTCGTCGCTCTCCTTACGGAGAGCGTGGATTGAAATCATAACGACGAGCCGCGAATCACGCCACGTGACGGTCGCTCTCCTTACGGAGAGCGTGGATTGAAATTACGACAAGTCGAACAATCGCACCATCCATTTGAGTCGCTCTCCTTACGGAGAGCGTGGATTGAAATTCCTTTGCTTGTTTGACGTTGTGTGCCCCGTCCTGGTCGCTCTCCTTACGGAGAGCGTGGATTGAAATATCTTATTATTTTCGACGAAATCTTTCCGGATAAGTCGCTCTCCTTACGGAGAGCGTGGATTGAAATTGGACTGGCGAAGGCTCCACCGATACCATCGTTGTCGCTCTCCTTACGGAGAGCGTGGATTGAAATAATTGCGTCGTGTTGGCGTTGATGTAGTCGCATGTCGCTCTCCTTACGGAGAGCGTGGATTGAAATTGTAATTGTATTGCATGATGCTGTCACGAATGCGTCGCTCTCCTTACGGAGAGCGTGGATTGAAATCAGTGGGATGAAATGCTGGAAACCACGAACTCCGTCGCTCTCCTTACGGAGAGCGTGGATTGAAATCTGAAATGGCGTTAACGGACAGTCAGAAGCTTTAGTCGCTCTCCTTACGGAGAGCGTGGATTGAAATTGTAGGGTTTATCGGCAATTGTTGGGAACTCCGCGTCGCTCTCCTTACGGAGAGCGTGGATTGAAATATGCAGTTGGTGTCCGACATGGTCGGCGGCCTGGTCGCTCTCCTTACGGAGAGCGTGGATTGAAATGGTTCCGTCGCCGCCCGCGGCAAGCTCCAGGGCGAGTCGCTCTCCTTACGGAGAGCGTGGATTGAAATACCGTCACCGACGAAAGCGCCGACCACAAGACCAGTCGCTCTCCTTACGGAGAGCGTGGATTGAAATCAGAACGGAGCCATTCCCTGCCAGTCGGCATGCGTCGCTCTCCTTACGGAGAGCGTGGATTGAAATACGAACTGTACGATGGCAAAATACGGACTGCCGGTCGCTCTCCTTACGGAGAGCGTGGATTGAAATCTTTGATGGTGGCTGGCGTGGTGGTTCCAGAGGCGGTCGCTCTCCTTACGGAGAGCGTGGATTGAAATCATGTTGCGGGCGTGGCCTTCTGGATGTTCAGGCGTCGCTCTCCTTACGGAGAGCGTGGATTGAAATATCGAACCCCCGACCGTGGAATGGCCGTCATGAGTCGCTCTCCTTACGGAGAGCGTGGATTGAAATATCGACACGGCCAAGTCCAGCGTCGGCGTGAATGTCGCTCTCCTTACGGAGAGCGTGGATTGAAATATCGAACCCCCGACCGTGGAATGGCCGTCATGAGTCGCTCTCCTTACGGAGAGCGTGGATTGAAATATCGACACGGCCAAGTCCAGCGTCGGCGTGAATGTCGCTCTCCTTACGGAGAGCGTGGATTGAAATGTGCTTCCCGGCCACACTCCCCCGGAACCCGAAGTCGCTCTCCTTACGGAGAGCGTGGATTGAAATCGCTTCGGACTGTTCCATCGTCAATGGACGCCAGGTCGCTCTCCTTACGGAGAGCGTGGATTGAAATATCGTGAGTTTCCCGCGACTCCACGCTCTCAATGGTCGCTCTCCTTACGGAGAGCGTGGATTGAAATTCCGACCTGGCCGCGGACGATCAGGGAGGATACGGTCGCTCTCCTTACGGAGAGCGTGGATTGAAATTTGCGCCATAGCTGACGAAAAGCTGCTTCCACGCGTCGCTCTCCTTACGGAGAGCGTGGATTGAAATGGTTTGACCGGCTACGCGATTCGCGTCACGGGCAGTCGCTCTCCTTACGGAGAGCGTGGATTGAAATCTGCCGCAGCGTGACGAGCTGGTCACGCAGGATATGTCGCTCTCCTTACGGAGAGCGTGGATTGAAATTAAGGACGAATCATGAGTATCACCATAGAGAATCGTCGCTCTCCTTACGGAGAGCGTGGATTGAAATGTCGGCATGGCGAACTTCGCCGGCCAATTGCAGAGTCGCTCTCCTTACGGAGAGCGTGGATTGAAATGTCGGCATGGCGAACTTCGCCGGCCAATTGCAGAGTCGCTCTCCTTACGGAGAGCGTGGATTGAAATATTTTGTGGCCTCCAGATATGGGTTTTCGCTTGTGTCGCTCTCCTTACGGAGAGCGTGGATTGAAATCTTTTCGAGGGCGTCAAGTCGTGCGGAAACGTGTCGCTCTCCTTACGGAGAGCGTGGATTGAAATCGCGTTCCATCGAAATTTTTTCGCAAAAGGTTTGTCGCTCTCCTTACGGAGAGCGTGGATTGAAATAGTTTCGCCCGATACGTTTCGTCAAAAATCGGAGTCGCTCTCCTTACGGAGAGCGTGGATTGAAATATCGACACCCACCGGGCCGAGATCAACGACATGAGTCGCTCTCCTTACGGAGAGCGTGGATTGAAATATCGAGGTTTGAGCAACAGACGAACTCTGCTGTTGTCGCTCTCCTTACGGAGAGCGTGGATTGAAATGGCTACATCATCCCGAGCTGGCGTGATCCGCTCAAGTCGCTCTCCTTACGGAGAGCGTGGATTGAAATTTGATGGTGATCTCACCGAGCTTGCCGGTGGTGCCGGTCGCTCTCCTTACGGAGAGCGTGGATTGAAATTCACAGCTCAAGGCGCATACCCGGTCGGCTCGAGTCGCTCTCCTTACGGAGAGCGTGGATTGAAATATCGTAATTATCGGAATTGCGCGGGGTTTCCATGTCGCTCTCCTTACGGAGAGCGTGGATTGAAATTAGGTGTAACAGTGTATGCAGTGGTTTTTGGAGTGTCGCTCTTCTTACGGAGAGCGTGGATTGAAATGAGTTTGGGAAGCTCGTATCTGACGGCCTCGCTATGTCGCTCTCCTTACGGAGAGTGTGGATTGAAATAACGGGGTAGTACTGAAATACTGCATGGCGCGGTGGTCGCTCTCCTTACGGAGAGCGTGGATTGAAATATCGCCATGCAATCATCCGACTACCTCGCGGTCGGGTCGCTTTCCTTACGGAGAGCGTGGATTGAAATATCGACCATAATCAGTCTCCTTACCAGTAGAGGGGTCGCTCTCCTTACGGAGAGCATGGATTGAAATCGACCGGAGCGGGTGCGCGGCGGCGCTCTGGTGTGTTTCTGCAAGTTGGCATCCACAGTATAGGCACTATTTTTCAGCAGCATAGGCAGCTGGTCTCCAACAGAAACTGCGACGTCGGAATCCGCCACCCTTTTCTTCCTAGCTATCTGGTCATGAGGGCGTGCTCGCTACGGTAGGAGCCTCCCTCGAATCTGACGAGCCTTCCGTGGTGCACGGTGCGGTCGATCAACGCGGCGGCCATGTTCTTGTCGCCGAGCACGCGCCCCCAGCCGGAGAACTCGATGTTCATGATATGGGCCATGCTCCGGGTCTCGTAGGAATCCGATATGACCTGGAACAGGAACCTGGAGCCCTCCTTGTCGATCGGCATGTAGCCGAACTCGTCGATGATCAGGAGCCTCGCCCTGGCGATCTGCCGGAGCTCCGTGTCGAGCCGGTCTTCCCGTTTCGCGCGGCGCAGCATCATAAGCAGCCCGGTCGCGGTGAAGAACCTGACAGGTATCGCGCGCATGTACGCGAGCCTGCCCAACGCGACCGCGAGATGCGTCTTGCCGGTGCCGACGGGCTCGTAGAGCACGAGTGGATTGGCAACAGCGTGTTGGACGGTTTCTTAGAGGACGAGTCCCTGTTCGGTG
>OCAH01000376.1_pt1 | contig 16258 bp, 17 predicted proteins | sample 1477131 | NCBI WGS metagenome assembly OCAH01 (sample SAMEA2580291, study PRJEB22360) | human gut metagenome | biome: human gut; feature: human-associated habitat; material: faeces | place: Denmark | collected 2008/2010
ATCGCGCTGGGAGAACTTGGCGCCATCGTGGTCATCGCCGGTATCGCGATGGTTGTTCGCCGCAGGGGAGGGAAGTAGTTCCCACGCCTTTCACCCACCAAATGTGTGCATTGACCGACTGATTGCCCCGTCTATCGGATGGGCCGCAGGCGCCACGGTGGCGACCCCGTGCCCGTGAAACAATGCTAAAGGCATGTATTGTGCCCGGTGCTCCAATCAGGGGCGCCGGGCACTCTCATAGAAAGGCCCTCCAATGGCGCTCTCGCTCAAAGACCTCGGGAAGATTGACCACACGTACACGCCCTTGGGTAGCCGTTACATCATGGCGCTCGACTCGGGGACCACATCGGTGCGTGCAGGTCATCGTCGACGAGTACGACTGCGTGGTTGCCCAGGCGTCGCGCCACATCAAGACCATGTATCCGCGCTCTGGATGGGTCGAGCAAGACCCTATGGAGATTCTCGCCTCTCAGATTGCCGTCATGATGGAGGTGCAGTTCAAGAGCGGCATCCACTCGGATCGCATCGCGGCAATCGGTATTACCAACCAGCGGGAGACCACGGTGGTGTGGGATCGCGACTCTGGTCAACCCATCCACAACGCCATCGTGTGGCAATGCCGCCGCACCGCCGGCATCACCGACGCCCTCATCGCCGAGGGTATGTCGGACACCATTCGGAGCAAGACGGGGCTCATGCCCGATCCGTATTTCTCGGGCACCAAGATCAAGTGGGTCCTCGACAACGTCGATGGTGCCCGCGCCGCTGCCGATGCGGGAGAGCTGATGTTCGGCACCATCGACACGTGGCTCATCTACAACCTCACAGGAGGCGCGATTCACGCCACCGACTACACCAACGCCAGTCGCACCATGCTGTTCAACATCCACACCCTCGAGTGGGACGATGAGCTCCTCAAGATGCTGGATGTTCCGCGCTCTATGCTTCCCGAGGTACGCTGGAGCTCAGATGATTACGGCAGCGTATCGAATGAGATCATGACCTACGGGCCATCGATCACGGGCGTGGCGGGCGATCAGCAGGCGTCGTTGTTCGGCCATTGCTGTTTTGCGCCCGGTTGCACCAAGAACACCTACGGCACCGGATGCTTCATGCTCATGAACACTGGCGAGACATGCGTCGCCTCCGAACACGGTTTGGTCTCGACCATCGGCATCGCCCATGCCGGCAAGATCTCCTACGCCCTCGAAGGATCTATTTTCCACGCCGGCGCGACGGTGCAATGGCTGCGCGATAAACTCGGCTTGATTTCCAGCACCAAGGAGGCGTCCGACCTGTGCCGTCATCTTGACGACAACGGCGGATGTTATCTGGTTCCGGCATTCAGCGGCTTGGGGGCTCCGTGGTGGGATCCTGACGCCCGCGGCCTGATTTGCGGTTTGACGGGTGCGAGCGATCGCGCCACGCTCGTGCGTGCCGCGTGCGAGTCGATGGCGTACCAGAGCTTTGACGTACTGCGCTCCATGGAGCGCGACGCGGGCGTGAAGATAGAGACCCTTTCGGTGGACGGGGGGGGGCTTCGCGCAACGACTTTATCATGCAATTCCAGGCCGACCTTCTGGGCATTCCAGTGGTTCAGACGGAAAATGTGGAGACTACGGCGCTTGGCGCGGCATATCTCGCCGGTCTCGCGGTTGGATATTGGGAGGATCTCGATGAACTGGAGCAAAACCGCGTGCCCGGCAAGAGGTTCGACCCCAGTGCATCTGAGGAGGTCGTGGCGCGCAACCTTTCCGGATGGCACGATGCGGTCGCGCGTGCCCGTTCACGTTAAGGACGCACGCGCCCTTCGAACCTGCTAGAGTGAAACCGTTGCATTCAACAGTTGAAAGGACGTGCACGATGCGTGTCGCCATTGCCTCCGATCATGGTGGATTTGAACAAAAAGAAGCCCTGGCGAGCTACTTGACCGAGGAGCTGGGTTGCGAGCTCGCCGATATGGGCCCCGACTCCGATGCTTCCGTTGATTATCCTGACTATGCCGTGAAAGTCGCGCAGGCGGTATCGACTGGCGAGGCCGATCGCGGCGTGCTGGTGTGCGGAACTGGCATTGGCATGGCGCTTGCCGCCGATAAAGTAGCCGGCGTACGCGCCTCGTCCATCACGTCGGTTCCATTCGCCGAGCTGTTCCGCCAGCACAACAACGGCAACGTTGTGTGCCTGTCGGGCCGTTTTGTTGGCATCGATGTCAACAAGGAAATCGTCAAGACGTTCCTCGAGACGGAGTTTGAAGGCGGTCGCCATGAGGCCCGCGTGGCCAAAGTCATGGCGCTTGACTAGATAGTAGGGAGGACGATATGTCCGTATCATTTGACAGCAGCCGCGTAACGCTGGTTGACCATCCGCTCGTCCAGCACAAGCTGACAATCATGCGCGATGAGCGCACCGGTTCGAAACAGTTCCGCGAGCTCGTTAAGGAGCTCGCCCTGTTTGAGGGCTATGAGGCCACGAGAGATTTCCCGCTCGAAGATGCTCCCGTAAAGACGCCGATTTGCGCCACCACGGGCAAGCAGATCGCTGGGCGCAAGGTTGCCATTGTTCCGATTCTGCGTGCCGGATTGGGCATGGTGGACGGCCTACTTGAGCTCATCCCCGCTGCCCGCGTTGGTCATGTGGGCATGTACCGCGACGAAGTGACGCACGAGCCGCACGAGTACTACGCTAAGCTTCCCGCCGACGCCGAGCAGCGTACGTGCTTGGTGGTCGATCCCATGCTCGCCACGGGCGGCTCCGCCACGGCGGCGATTGACTACCTGCGCGGTCAAGGCGTGAAGGACGTGCGTCTGCTCGTGTTGGTTGCCGCTCCCGAGGGTATCAAGACGGTGCTCGACCACGATCCCGATGTTCGCCTGTACACGTGTTCCATCGACGAGGGCCTTAACGACGCGGCATACATCGTTCCCGGCCTCGGCGATGCCGGAGACCGCATCTTCGGCACTCTGTAGGGTCTCGCGCGCGCCATTGGGGCACGTTTCGGTGCGGTAACGCGGTGCGTTTTGAGGGCGCACCGCGTTTTTGTTTGGGTTAAAATAAACAACAAACGCCCCAATATGTTCTCAAATTTAATGAACGAATGTCGTATTGTGAACAAATGTCCATAAACATCATCCGGTTGTACGATTTTACTTGCGCGGGGATTATTGAGCGATATACTGCGAAGCACTGGTATTCGCAAGGTCGTGCGTTGCCGCATCAAACTGCATGAATGTGCAGGTTTGGAACTTGTGGCACGCGCATTCCATGTGAATGTCCCGCAGCGGAAGGGTAGCCGATGCTTGCAGTTGGGATGGGCTTAGGGGTCGCAACGTTCGCCCCCTTATTCGCGGTCGTGCTTTTGGCGCGGTCGGGGCGCCTTAAGCCAACGGTAAGCAGGGGGATGGCCGCACTGGGCGTCTCCTTTGCTTTTGCCATGGCGGCATTTGCCTTGGTTTGGATGTCCGTTCCGCAGGACTTGCCGGTGGTCGCGGTCGGGTTCCTCATGGGGTTCCTGGTCATGTGGGCGGTACTTGCCGCCAAAACGATGAGTCACTGACTCTAGGAGGGTTAGCGCATGGAAGCGTTTGAGAAGCTGCCGGGCGAGATCAACCACCTCGTGTCGAGCTTCAGCTCGATACCCGTCGTGGGCGACTTGATGCACGGCGTGACCCAGTATTCATTCTGGCTCATCGTGTCCTCGATCGTCTTACTCGTCATTATGTTCGCGTTCGCCAAGCGCGTCGCCGTAGTTCCGCACGGCAGGTTTGCCAACGCGATCGAATTTGTGATCGAGTACCTTGAGAACGACGTGGGAATCGGCATCTTGGGCAAGGAGTCCTGGCGTCGTCACCTGCCGTTCTTGGGAACGTTGTTCATGTTCATCGTGGTCAACAACATCATCGGCATCATTCCCGGCATGAAGCCGGGTACAGGCACGATTTCCACCACCGCGGCCCTCGCACTCGTCGCGTTCGTGTATTTCGTCTGGGTGGGCATGAAGAACCATGGCATGTGGGGCTACATTAAAAGCCTCGCGCCCAAGGGGGTCATGTTCCCGCTCAACATACTTATTTGGGTGATCGAGGTCATCTCCACGCTGCTGCGACCCATCACGCTGGCGGTTCGTCTGTTCTGCAATATGTTCGCAGGTCATATCGTTCTGGGCTCCTTTGCGCTCATGGTTTCGTTGTTCGCGGAGCCGCTCATTTCCGAGTTCAGCGCTGCCAACGCCCTTGGCGCTCTGCCGTCCCTTGCGTTCGCGGCAATCCTATTTGTGATTTACGCCATCGAGATCTTCGTCGGCGTGATTCAGGCATACGTGTTCACCGTTCTCACCGCCGTGTACATCCAGGGCGCAGAGGCCGAAGGGCACTAGCCATACGTGTAGGGGTACCCTGCGTGCGGTTCGAGCCGTGCGCTTGAGATAGGTATCGTGATCAAGGTGCGCCACGAAGGCGCGCGATCTCAAGGAGGAATTGTGGGAGTTATCGGTTACGGTCTTGGTGTTATCGGTGCAGGCCTTGCTATCGGCCTCGCTGCATATGGCGTTGCGAGCGCCATGGCGCGTCAGCCTGAGGTTCAGGACCGCGTGTTCACCGTCTTCATCATGGGCTCGGCTTTCGCCGAGGCCCTGGCCCTGATTGGCTTCGTCGTCGCACTGGTTGTCAAATAGGCCGGGTCCTCGCAAGAGTACCGGGCGATACGTCCCGAGGGGGAAGTCATGAAAAACGTTGAACGCGCAGGTGTCGCGCTTGGGGCCTTCGCCTCGGTGCTTCTCACGCCCACCTTGGCTTTTGCCGAGGGAACCGAGTCCGGTGGCGCGGATATCCTGATCCCCAAGATGGCGGAGTTCGTTCCCGCGCTCCTCATCTTCCTGATCATCTGGTTCCTCTTGGCCAAGTTCGTGTGGCCCAAGGTCATCTCCGTTCTCGATGCCCGCGAGCACAAGATCGAGGACAGCATCGAGGAAGCCGACGCCACCAAGGCTGAGGCTGCCGAGATTCGCGACGGGGCGGACGCCATTGTCGCCGAGGCGCGCCGCAAGGCGTCCGAGATCGTCCTTGAGGCCCGCGGTGACGCAGAGAAGGAGCGCGCTCGCATCGTCGCCGCCGCTCACGCGGAGGCTGAGGACATCATCGCCAAGGCGCACGATCGCGCCGATGACGAGATGAGGCGCTCCCTTGCGTCCGCCACCGACACCATCGCCAAGGTCTCTGTCGCCGTGGCTGGCAAGATCGTGGGCGACACACTCGCCAGCGACGAAGCCAAGCAGCGCGAGCTCATCAAGAAGTACCTTGCGGAAGTGGGTACCATCAATGGTCGATAAGGATATCAGCGAGCGTTTCGAAAAGCGCAAGCTCGAGACGTACGCCCGCACGCTGCTCGAGGCGGCTAAGAACGAGGATCGAGTCTACGAGAACCTCGCCCCCCTCAAGGCCGAGGCAGATGCGAGCCCCGAGGTCCTTTCCGTCCTGTCTCAGATGGCCGTCAATGGCGACTTGGACAAGTTGGCCGACGTCCTCGATCTCTACAGTGAGATGGCCGATGGCGACCAGCAGACGGTCGGCGTGACCGTCACCACGGCGGTGCCGCTCGACAACGAGTTGCGCGCGCTGATCACGCAGAAGTGCGAGCTTGACCTGGGCTGCAACGTGTTTTTGATCGAGCGCGTCGACCCGTCCATCATCGGTGGCTTGATCATCTCCGCGCAGGGGCGTCGTCGTGACGCGTCGGTGCGTCACCAGCTTGAGCAGGCCCGAAAGGTCATGACTCAGTCAGTTAAGAATTCGGAGGTATAGCCAATGTCCGAGGCAATTACTGCCGAGAACATCGAGCAAGTCCTACAGCAGCGCCTGTTCGACCTGTCGGCTACCGTCGATACCCAAGAAGTATCCCACGTAGCCGAGGTGGGCGATGGTATCGCCCACGTCTTCGGTCTCAAGAGCGCGATGGCAGGTGAGCTCCTTGAGTTCACGAGCTCCATCACGGGCCGTACGGTGTACGGCCTGGCTCAGAACCTCGATCGCGATGAGGTCGGCGCGGTCCTGTTCGGCGAGGTCGATTCCATTAAAGAAGGCGACCAGTGCCGCACGACCGGCCGCGTCATGGACATCCCTGTGGGCCGTGGCATGCTCGGCCGCGTGGTTAATCCGCTCGGCCAGCCCATCGATGGCAAGGGTAGCATCGGCCAGACGTCGCGTCGACCCATTGAGTTCAAGGCTCCCGGCGTTATCGAGCGTACCCCGGTATGCGAGCCCATGCAGACGGGCCTGCTTGCCGTCGACGCGATGATCCCGATTGGCCGTGGCCAGCGCGAGCTCATCATCGGCGATCGTAAGACGGGCAAGACCGCCATCGCCGTCGACGCCATCATCAACCAGCGCGGCAAGGGCGTGATCTGCGTGTACGTCGCTATTGGCCAGAAGGCCTCGACGGTCGCCGCGATTCGCGAGATGCTCGCCGCACACGGTGCGCTCGAGTACACGGTCATCGTGTCCGCCACCGCTGCCGATTCGGCCCCGTTGCAGTACATCGCGCCTATGGCAGGCGCCGCCATTGGCGAGTACTTCATGTACAACGGCGAGGACGGCCGTCCCGCCAGCGCCACCAACCCCGGCGGTCACGTCCTGGTCGTGTACGACGACCTGTCCAAGCAGGCCGTCGCCTACCGTCAGATGTCGCTTACGCTGCGTCGTCCCCCGGGACGCGAGGCGTACCCCGGCGACATCTTCTACCTGCACTCTCGTCTGCTCGAGCGCGCCTGCAAGCTCTCCGAGGAGAACGGCGGTGGCTCCCTCACGGCTCTGCCGATCATCGAGACGCAGGATGGCGACGTCTCCGCGTACATTCCGACCAACGTCATCTCGATTACCGATGGTCAGATCTACCTGCAGTCCGAACTGTTCCACCAGGGTCAGCGCCCCGCAGTCGACGTGGGCATCTCCGTGTCCCGCGTTGGTGGTTCGGCTCAGACCAAGGCCATGAAGCAGCAGGCGGGCAACTTGCGTCTCGATCTCGCGTCGTATCGTGAGCTCGCCGGCTTCATGCAGTTCGGCTCCGACCTCGACGCCACCACCCAAAAGCAGCTCACGCATGGTGCTCGTATGACCGAGCTCCTCAAGCAGGGTCGCTATAAGGCATTGGACGTTACGGAGCAGGTCGCCGTTCTGTACGCCGGTAACAAGGGCTACCTGGACGATATGGACCTCGCCGACGTCGTGCCGTTCCGTGACGGCCTCGTGGATTACCTCGAGGGCGCCCACCGCAAGCTGCTCGAGAGCTTCCGCACCGTCAAGATGGACGATGCGATGGCATCCCAGCTCGAGACGGCGATCCGTGATTATAAGAGTCAGTTCCTGGCCTCCCGTGAGTCCCAGGCGTCGAGTGCCTCCGCGCTCGACGGCGAAGCAGGAGAGAACTAGGCCCCATGGCTAACCTCCGCGACATAAAAAAGCGCATCAACTCGGTCTCCACGACCCAGCAGATCACGCGCACGATGGAAATGGTGGCTACGGCCAAGATTGCTCGCGCGCTCCAGCGCGAGAAGGATTCCGAGCCGTATGCCGCCGCCATCACGGACGTCATGCTGACCGTTGCGCAGGATTCGTCGGTCGATGTCTCCAACCCACTGCTCGTCGACCCCGAGGTTTACGAGCGAGCGCTGGTGATTGTGATCAGCTCCGACCGCGGCTTGGCCGGCGGCTACAACGTACAGGTGGAGCGCGCCGCCGAGCAGCGCATCAAGCACTTCTATCGCCACGGTGCGAAAGAGGTCGAGCTCATCACCTGTGGACGCAAGGCGACGGAGTTCTTCCGCAAATACCCTAACAAGGTGATGGCAATCGTCGGTGAGTCCGACGACCCCACGATCGAGAATGCGCGTATCGTCGCGAATTACGTGATCGATGCGTATTCCCAGGGGCATCTTGGCCGCGTGGACATCGTCTACTTCCATGCCAAGAACCGCGTGGAGCAGGCGCTTCGTCTCGAGCGCATTCTGCCGCTCGACCAGCTGGTGCTGCAGACCGCCCGTGGCCCGCGTGCGAACGAGAACGAGGCGCCTACGGGTCTGTCGTCGCCCTTCGAGTTCGTGCCTTCCGCTGACCATGTGCTGAGCAAGCTCATTCCGAGCTACGTCCTCACCATCGTCCATCAGGCGATGATCGACTCGGCGGCAGCCGAGCAGGGAGCCCGCCGCAAGTCCATGCACTCCGCGACGGAGAACGCCACCGCCATCATCGCCGACCTCTCGCGCACCTATAACCGTGTACGCCAGGCTTCCATCACCACTGAGATCAACGAGATCGTGGGCGGAGCCGCTGCATTGGAGGAGAACTAATGGCAGATACCATCGCTGTGGACTCCACGCCCACCGCGGGCGTCGGGCGCATCACGCGCATCATCGGCGCCGTCGTGGACGTTAAGTTCAAGGGCGGCGTGCCGAACATCTACAACGCCCTCACCGTCGACGTGGACACGCCCGTCGGCCACATCAACACCATCCTCGAGGTCGAGAGCCAGCTGCCTGGCGATGTCGTGCGCTGCGTCGCCATGACTTCCACCGACGGTTTGCAGCGCGGCCTCGAGGTCGTCGACACGGGTGCCCCTATGCAGATGCCGGTGGGCAAGGGCACGCTCGGTCGCATCTGGAACGTCATGGGCGAGCCCGTCGACGGCAAGGAGATGCCCGAGGTGGACGCGTACTACCCGATCCATCACCCGGCCCCTTCGTTCGACCAGCTCCCCACGCAGACCGAGATCTTCGAGACCGGCATCAAGGCCGTTGACCTGCTCGAGCCCTACATCCGTGGCGGCAAGACGGGTCTGTTCGGTGGCGCCGGCGTTGGCAAGACGGTGCTTATTCAGGAGCTCATCAACAACCTCGCCCAAGAGCATGGCGGCACTTCGGTGTTCACCGGCGTTGGCGAGCGTACCCGCGAGGGTACCGACCTGTACCTCGAGATGAGCGAGTCGGGCGTTATCGACAAGACCTGCCTGGTCTACGGTCAGATGAACGAGCCTCCGGGAGCCCGTCTGCGCATCGGCCTGGCCGGCCTTACCGAGGCTGAGTACTTCCGCGATCGCGGTCAGGATGTGCTGCTGTTCATCGACAACATCTTCCGTTTCTCCCAGGCCGGTTCCGAGGTCTCGGCGCTTCTTGGCCGTATGCCCTCCGCCGTCGGTTACCAGCCCACCCTGGCTACCGAGATGGGCGACCTGCAGGAGCGCATCACCTCCACTAAGACCGGTTCCATCACCTCGGTTCAGGCCGTCTACGTTCCCGCCGACGACCTGACCGACCCCGCGCCCGCCACGACGTTCACCCACTTGGACGCCACGACGGTTCTCTCCCGCTCCATCTCCTCGCTGGGCCTGTTCCCGGCAATCGATCCGCTGGCCTCCACTTCCGACGCGCTCGATCCCGCGATCGTCGGCGAGGAGCACTACCGCGTGGCCGTGCGCGTCCAGGAGATCTTGCAGGAGTACTCCGACCTTCAGGACATCATCGCCATTCTCGGTATGGACGAGCTCTCCGATGAGCAGCGCCTTACTGTGAACCGCGCTCGTAAGATCCAGCAGTTCCTGTCCCAGTCCTTCCACGTCGCCGAGAAGTTCACCGGCAACCCGGGCGTCTACGTGCGCGTCGAGGACACGGTTCGCTCCTTTGCCGCCATCATCGACGGCGAGTGCGACGATCTGCCCGAGCAGGCGTTCCGTTACGCCGGCACCATCGACGACGTGCGCGAGCGCGCCGCCAAGATGGGGGCGTAGGACATGGCCATGCAGTTGCGCATCGTCTGCCCCGAGGAGTGCGTGTTCGAGGGCCCGGTTGCCTACGTGGCCGTTCCCACGACTGTCGGCGAGTTCGGCATCTTGCCACACCATGCGAGCGAGATTTGCACGATTGATGGCGGACGGATTCGCGTCTCCGAGTCGCAGATGGGCGTGACCGACCGCGTCTTCGCGGTCACCGATGGATATGTCCAGGTTGCGAATGACGAGGTCATCGTGCTTGCTGAGCGCGCCCTTGATATCGAAAAGGTCGACGCCGAAGAAGTCTCCGCCCAGATGGCCGGTTTTGAAGACGAGCTGGGGAAAATGTCGGAGAATGATGCACGCCGTGCGTACCTCTATAATGAAATCGCATGGTGCAAGCTGCTGCTATCCCAATAGGGTCAGTGGCGACGCGTTTGACGCGCACAGTTTATGACATCATGCCCGGGGCGACCCGGGCATGTTTTTTGAAAGGGAAGCGCTTGGATATCATCCGCGTTGAGGGCGGGCACGCAATTGAGGGCCGCGTCGTCGTTTCGGGAGCCAAGAACTCAGCGCTCAAGCTCATGGCCGCCACGTTGCTGGCGCCCGGTGCCACGACGCTCGAGAATGTCCCCAATATTTCCGATGTTCATGTGATGGGCAAGGTGCTCAAGCGCATGGGCGCCACGATCGATGTGCTTGATGAGCATACGCTGCGCATCGACACGTCTGCGGTCGACTCATATGAGGCTCCCTATGACTTGGTTGCCAAGATGCGCGCGTCGACTGCCGTGATGGGCCCCCTGCTCGGTAGATTTGGTAAGGCCAAGATTGCCATGCCCGGTGGCTGCAACCTTGGCGCCCGCAAGATCGACATGCACATTCTCGGACTCGAGGCGCTTGGCGTTTCGTTCGATACCGACCACGGCTACATCCACGCTACAGCACCGAACGGACTTAAGGGTACGTCCGTCACGCTTGAGTTCGCCAGCGTTGGCGCTACGGAGAACCTCATCATGGCCTCGGTTAAAGCCAAGGGCACGACGGTGATTGACAACGCCGCCCGTGAACCGGAAATCGTAGACCTCGCCAACATGCTCAACGAGATGGGTGCCCGCATCATTGGTGCCGGCACCCCGGTTGTCACCATCGAGGGCGTCGAGGAGCTATGCCCCGTGACGCATCGCGTGGTGGGTGACCGCATCGAGGCCGGAACCTTCATCGTCGCCGGCGCGCTCGCCGCCGGTCCCGCCGGAATCGAGGTTCTCGGCTTCAATCCGCATCACTTGGGGATGGTCCTCAAGAAATTCGAGAGCATGGGTGTGTGCATCGAGCGCATAGAGCAGGGCGTGCGCGTCCAACGCTGCGAGCGATTTGCCCCTGTTGACATTCAAACCTTGCCGTTCCCCGGGTTCCCCACCGACATGCAGGCTCAGGTCATGGTGCTTTCCGCGCTCGCCGACGGTAACTCCATCATCACCGAGAACATCTTTGAGAACCGCTTTATGTTTGCCTCTGAGCTCGTCCGTATGGGCGCGGACATTCGTGTCGAGGGGCATCACGCCATGATCCACGGTGTTAAGGGCTTCTCCGGCGCGCAGGTTACATCCCCCGATCTTCGTGGCGGTGCCGCCCTGGCCATTGCCGGTCTTGTCGCAGAGGGCTATACGGAGGTGTCCGCTATCCACCATATCGATCGCGGATACGAGCGGTTTGTCGACAAGCTACGCGGGCTGGGCGCCACAGTGGAACGCCTCTCCCTTCCCGATCCCATTGATGACTAACAATTGAGTGCAGGTGTCTATGAGCCGTCGTAAGAAGCCCATCCAGGAGGGACGTCGCCCCTCAACCGGAGCGAGCAGCCGCATCTATAGCCGTGAGAACGTTGGCCGGTATTCCGAACGTGCCCGCCAGCGCCGTCGTGGCCGCATGGTCAAGCGCGGCGTGCTGGGCGGCCTGTTGGCGGTGCTGCTCGTGGGCGTGGTTGGGGTCGGCGCCTGGTTCGTTCGAGTAACGGGAAACCTCTCCGGCAACGGAGTGCTCGGCGAGGGCATCCGGATGATTTTGAACGACTCCGACGTCGCTCGTGAGCCGTTTTACATCCTACTGCTCGGCACTGACGGTCGCCCGGGCGAAGATACGTACCGCTCCGACTCGATTATCCTCGCCCGCGTCGATCCCACTGAGAAGCAGGCGACGCTCATCTCCATCCCGCGTGACACGATGGTGGTCTATAACGGCGAGACGATGAAGATCAACGCCACCCACTCTGTTGACGGCCCGGAGGGCGTTGTGAAGGCGGTCAATCAGCTGTGTTTTGGTGGCGAGCAGAAGATCTCCCACTACGCCGAGATCAACTTCGAGGGCATGGAACAGCTTATCGATGCGGTGGGCGGCATCGACCTCAACGCGACCGAGGAGGTCGATGATCCCGAGCATCTCGATATCAAGATCGAAACGGGATATCAGCATATGGACGGCGCCACGGCACTCACCTACGCGCGCTGCCGCTATACCTATGCCGATGGCGATTACACGCGCATGCGCCACCAGCGCCAGGTGCTCGCTGCCCTTGCTTCGAAGATTCTCAACGAGCTCGATGCAACGACGGTGATGGGCATTGTCGAGGCGCTCTCCGAGGTCGTCATGACCACGTTAAGCCCCCAAGATATCATCTCCGTTGCCAACGCGATGCGGGGCATGGACGTCGAAAATGACATGTACGTCGCCAACGTCCCCTCGTATGCCGATGATACGACCTACGTTAACGGTGTGAGCTACGTCTTTGTCTACGAGAGCAAGCTCGCCGATATGATGGAGAGGGTCGATGCGGGTGAGAACCCCCAGGGTCCGCAGACCAGTGGACAAGATACTTCAGGCGCCTCCACGGCGGGCGACATCTTGGGGTCGGCCACGTCTGATGGCGAGAACGAGGCGGAGTAGTGGCCGATGGTTCCACGCTGGGGGCGTCGACGTCGCCGGCCCTAACGCCAACACCCTTTGACTCAGAAGCACCCCTGGCATACGCTGGGGGTGCTTTTCGTTTGTATCACGTTGCGCTACATGGCGCCGAGGAAAGGAATGCCCCCATGTCCGATGTGCTCGAGAGGTTCTTGCGGTACGTGCAAGTTGATACCCAGTCGGCAGACGAGCATTGCGATCGCGTCCCGTCAACGGAAATTCAGTTTGACTTGGCGCATATGGTTGCGGAAGAGCTGCGCGGGATGGGTGCCCGCGACGTGACGGTGACGGACCATGCGTATGTGACCGCCTGGATTCCCGCAAGCTCGGGCTCCGAGGAGCGTCCGCGCCTCGGTCTGATTGCCCATCTCGATACCACGGAGCAGGCACCTGGTTTTGGCGTCAAGCCGCATGTGCTCACGTACCAGGGCGGTGACCTAGTGTGTGGTGTGGTGGACGGCGCTCCTGTTTCCATCGCCCCCAGTGTGCTTCCCGCTTTGAACGACCTTGTTGGACAGGACCTGGTCTGCACCGACGGAACGACGCTCTTGGGCGCCGACGACAAAGCGGGTGTCGCCGAGATCATGGCACTCTTCGCCGAGTTGTGCGCGCACCCCGAGACGCCTCATCCCGCCATCGGCGTCTGCCTGTGCCCCGACGAGGAGATTGGACACGGCGCTGAGCTGCTCGACATCGACGGGTTTGGGTGCACCTATGCGTATACCGTTGACGGCGGTCCTCTTGGTGAGCTTGAGTGGGAATGCTTCAACGCGGCAGAGGCTACCGTGAGCTTCCAAGGGTTCTCCATTCACCCCGGGGACGCGAAAGGACGCATGGTGAATGCCGGCGAGCTCTTCCACCGCTTCCATGGATTGCTGCCAGCAGCCCAACGCCCGGAGTATACCGAGGGCTACGAGGGCTTCTATTACCTGGAAGGCGTGAGTGCGACGGTCGAGCACGCGACGGCGCGTTACATCATCCGAGATCACGATGCTGAGAAATTCCAAGCGAAAATCGACCATCTGCTTTCCGCCGCCGCCTTTGTGAATGAGGAACAGGGGCGCGAGCGCGTGAAGGTCGAGATCAAGTACCAGTATCGCAACATGGCAGAGGTCGTGGCCGATTACCCCGAGCTTATCGATCAGGCGAAAAAAGCTTTTGAGGACGCCGGCGTCACCCCAAATGTCATCCCCATCCGCGGCGGTACGGACGGAGCACAGCTTTCGTTCCGCGGCCTGCCGTGTCCCAATTTGTCGACCGGAGCGTATTGCTGCCACGGCGTGAATGAGTTCATTCCCGTCCTCTCGCTCGAGAAGATGGTGGAGGTCCTCAAGCATCTGGTCGCCCGCTTCGCATAGCGGGCAGAGTCCGGCGCCGATGCGTTGCCGCCGGAAATGGTAGAGAAGGGAACAAACGCCATGGAGCATGACGAGTTCACAGCTGAGCCCCATCTGACGACGGCAAACGAGGACTATCTCGAGTGTATTGTTCGAATCGAGGGAGAGAACGGCGGAGAAGTCGAGGGTGGTATTCGTTCGGTAGACATCGCTCAGCGCCTTGAGGTGTCAAAGGCATCGGTCAACAAGGCGATCACCGCGCTCAAAGCGCAGGGCATGGTCGAGCAATCTCACTATGGCAGAGTGCGTCTGACATCTCAGGGGCGCGAGATTGGCTCCGCCGTCTGGCGCCGTCATCGCATGTTGCGCGCCTTTCTCGCGGGCGAGCTCGGAGTCGACTTTGAGCGCGCCGATGCCGAAGCGTGTTTGATGGAGCACGCGCTCTCCGAGGACACGATGAATCGCTGGTTGGCCTATCTCGAATCGTCGGGAATCACCATAGAAGGGTAAGGCGAGATAGCGGACGACGGTCGCCCGCGTTGGGACGTGTTCCCAGCGCGGGCGATTGTTAGTTTGCGAGCCCCATCCTTACACTTTGCTTAGATTTCACCGCCTGCGGTTGGCGCGCCTTGGTTGGGGTATACCGAACAATGCATTGACGCGATGACATAATCACCGTAAGGGGTGCATACGCGCATGAGCGAAATAATACGATTTGGAACAGATGGCTGGCGTGCGCGCCTTGATGGTGATTTCACCAACGATAACGTGGTGCGAGTTGCAGATGCGGCGGGTGCTCTTTGGGCACGCCGCGCAGCTGGTGCGCTGGTGTATGTTGGGTACGATGCACGTCCTGGTGCACGTGAGTTTGCGCGCCTTGCAGGCAAGGTCCTTGCGGCGCACGGTCTGGCGGTCAAGGTTTCCGATAGGCACGTTCCCACGCCCGCGTTGGCGTGGACAGTCGCCCGGGATGACCGCGCTGTGGGCGGCTTGATGGTGACAGGTTCGCATAGCCCCGCAGACTATCAGGGAATCAAGCTGCGCATGGCGGATGGTGGTGTGGGGTCGGACGATTTCTACGAAGAACTACAGCGCATCATCGATTCCGATCCAACGCTTGCCCGCGGGGCAATCGCCGAGACGGACTTTCTTACGCGCTATTTAGACCATCTGTATGCAATGGTGGACACCGAGGCAATCGCTGCGGCGCAGTTACGGGTCGTATACGATCCGTTGTACGGATCGGCAAGTGGCTGCTTCGCCGATTTGCTGCGTGCCATGGGGGCTGATGTGACCGAGATCCATGGTTCGCCAGATGAAGAGACCGATGGAACCCATCCCGAGCCTATTGAGCCTTGGGTTGACGACTGCGAGCGCGAGGTTGTCGCGTGTGGCGCATGTGCGGGGCTTGTCAACGATGGGGATGGCGATCGCATTGGCGCGGTGGACGAACACGGCAGATTTGTGAATTCGCAAAAGGTCATAGCTCTCATTCTCGGTCACTTATGCCGCAACCGAGGATGGAACGGGCGCGTGGTGCTCAACACGACGTCGTCGATTCTCACGCGAAGGGTTGCACGTGAGCTGGGATGTAAGCTCTCCATAAAACCCGTTGGTTTCAAGCATATATATAGTGAGATGAAAAAACGGGACGTGTTGCTAGGGGGCGGAGAGTCAGGAGGTGTGGGCATTGCCCACCATATGCCGGAGCGCGATGGCCTTCTGGTCAACCTTCTTCTCTGTGAGGCGATGGCGGTGACGGGGAAGTCACTTGCGGAGCTTGTAGACGAGCTGGAAAGCTATTTCGGGCGGTATTACTATGCTCGCCGCGACCTTCGAATAGACCCGGAGATTGTCGAAATGCTCCGTACGGTCTTACCAGGACTCAACCCTCCGATGGTGGCAGGTCGAGTTCCGGTGCACGTGAGTCATATGGATGGGTTGCGGCTGGAGTTCGATGACGAATCGTGGATCCTGCTAAGGCCTTCCCAAACTGAACCGCTCATACGCGTATATGCAGAAGCGCAGACGATCGAAATGCGGGACGAACTGCTGGATGCGGGGATAGATCTCGCTCATGGCGAGTTTACATAGGAGCAAAGTTTCCCGCCAGTTATGTGCGAAATGTGGAGACGAAGATAGTCGCCCACGCGCCCCTCCGACTCTGGCAATATATCTCCTTGCCGCGCGGGTGGCCGAGTGAAGAC
>OCAH01000392.1_pt1 | contig 15490 bp, 14 predicted proteins | sample 1477131 | NCBI WGS metagenome assembly OCAH01 (sample SAMEA2580291, study PRJEB22360) | human gut metagenome | biome: human gut; feature: human-associated habitat; material: faeces | place: Denmark | collected 2008/2010
GATGAGCTCTCCGGCGGCCTGTTTGCCCTCCACCCCCGCCTCGGGCAGCGAGTAGCGGGCCCATGCGCGATCCTCGCGCACACCGCGTTCGCACGAGAGCGGGTCCGTCGGGCTCGAGAACGGCAACTTGGGAATCACCACGCAGCGCAGGGTGTCACCGGCGGCGTCAAAACCCTCCCAAAACGCCTTGAGAGCAAACAGGGAACTCGTCTCGTCGGAGAGGAATCGATCGCGCAGGATCTTGGCGGACGTGTTCTTCTTCTGGCAATCGAGAGCGAGGCCCCCCTTTGACAGGCGGGGAGACACGCGGTCGAACAGCTCCTCCATGTCACGCCTATTCGTAAAGAGAGTGAGCGTTGAGCCCCCCATTGCCACATGTACGTCTACCAGCAGGTTTTCCAAGGCATCGAGGTATGCCGCCCGATTACGCGGATCGGGGATATCGCCCGCAACTACCACTGCCATATTTCGCTCGAAATCGTAGCTCGAATCGAGGTGTAGAGTCTGGAAGGACTCACGTCCCAAGCGATCCAACCCCACGGCATGGGTGAAATGATCAAAACTGCCCGAAACTGTCATGGTCGCCGAGGCGAATATCGCCGTGTGCATCTCGGGCAGCCAATTTTCAGCGAGAGCCTCGCCAATATCAAGGCGCTCGGCGCTTAGGCTCTCCCCACCCGCCTTGATGCGGCGGTTGACCTGGCACGAGTAGACATAACGGTCGTTGGTGCCTTCCACCACAAGCTTGAGTCCGTCGTGCAGCTCCTTGAGACGGCGTTGCCCATCTGCGACGTCTGCGACAAGCTCCGGCTTTTCCTCCGCCACAGTCTCAACGAGTGAGGCGAGGTTCTTTGATGCCTCATCGAGTGCGTCGATGGCCGTATTCGCGACCTCGGCGAACACACCCCATGCGGCACTTTCCCGCACCTCGCGGCCAATCCACATGTTGGCGGTATCGTATCCGCTATCCGAGCGGGCAGATCGCGCGAGATCGCGCACGGCATCGAAAAGATCGGCCATGGCCAGGGATGCACGTTGCGTGCTCGAGGTCGCCTTGGCGGTCAAACCCATGAACAGCGTGGCGGCGTCAGAAGCTGCGAGGTCTCGGGTGATCCTCCCCAGCGAACCGATGCGCGCACCGCCCAACCGCTCAAAAATCGATCGGCTCTCGTCCGCGGAGACCGTGACCGCCCACTGCCTGCGAGCCTCACCTTCGATCGAATGGGCCTCGTCAACCACCCAATGACGAATAGGCGGCAGGATCTTTCCGTCCGCCGCGACATTGCGGAAGAGCAGCGAATGGTTGGTTACCACCACATCCGCGCGGGCGGCGCGGCGGCGAGACCCGTGGACCATACATTTGTCGGGGTAAAAGGGGCACAGCCGCCGAGCGCATTCGCGTGAGGAGGTGGTGAGATCGGCCTTTCGCACACTCCTCCAGCGAATGCCCAATCCATCGAGATCGCCAGCGGGCGATTGGCAGGCGTAGGCGTAGATAACGGCGATGGCGGTGAGCGTGTCTGCCGGGTCGCGCGTGGTGTGGACCTCGCTGGCGCGCGCCAAGCGCTCAAGTTTTCGCAGGCAGGGGTAGTGGTCATAGCCCTTGAGGGCACAATACGTCAGACCGCCCTCGATTTCACGGGCCAGACGGGGCAGCTCGTGATACATCAGTTGATCCGCCAGATTATTCGACTTCGTGGCGATGCCAACCGTGATGTTGTTGCGTTTTGCCGCCTGAGCGAAGGGCACGAGATAGGCGATTGACTTGCCCACACCGGTACCAGCTTCGATCACGCGATGCGAAGAAGTCGCCAGGGCATCGCGCACCTCGGCCGCCATCTGCACCTGCTCCATGCGCGGTTCGTAACCAGGGTACATGCGGTTGACGAGCCCGTCTGGCTCAAAGCACGCTTCGACCTCTTCGCGCGAGGGCAAATTAAGGCCTGGAAGCTCATCAGCATCGATACGCGCAGAGGATCCCGCCGCAGACGAAGAATCGGCGGCCAAAATATCATGTCTGGCACTTACCAGCGAAAACACCGCATCGGGATGGCTGCCGGCCAAGAAGCTAAAGATCGGCCGGTAGCTCCACGGTACATCGGGGTGCATATCCGCCAAACGGCGCATGAGGCCGAGCGGCAGGTCATCAAGCCCGCAAAGCAGGATGCGCCAGACACCGCACAGCGCCTCGACATCGGCATTCGCACGATGAGACACGCTCGCACACCCAAACAGCTCGGCCATGGACGCGAGCTTATGTGAACTCAAACGCGGCAATGCAATGCGCGAGAGGGCGAGCGAATCAATCCAGATGTCCGACACTTCCGAGCCGCCACTCACGGCTTCTATGAACCCTCGGTCGAAGGCTGCGTTATGGGCAATCACCGGCGCGCCACCCACGAACTCCGTAAGAGCGGCGAACGCCCCCCCGGCGGGAGGGGGGGGGGGGTGCTTCCGAAGGGGCGTGAGCAACATCGACATTCGTGATACTCGTAAGCTCCGTAATCTCGGCTGGTATAAGCCCTGAGGGCTTGACGAACGTATCAAAGCGATCGACGATCTCGCGACCGCGCAAACGGGCGGCGGCGATCTCAATCAGCTCGTTCTCACGATGGGATAGCCCCGTGGTCTCGGTATCGAGCACCACCACGTCATCTTCTATCAGGCCAAACGAACGCGTCTCGGCACGGGCGGCGAGCGTTGCGTATGCGTCAATAACCTGCTGCGGAGTGCCCGGAAGCACCGCCGCAGCCATCGCGAGCGGTGATGCCGCGGCGGAGGCGCTCATCGACCGGCTCGCTCGAGGGCCAGATCGACCAGTTCGGCACACAGATCGCTAAACGCGATACCGGCGTGGCGTGCCTCATCAGGCACGAGAGACTCAGGCGTCATGCCGGGAATGTTGTTAGTCTCGAGGATGACGGGGCCTTCCTCCGTGACAATTACGTCTGTACGCGAGATACCGTACAGACCCAACGCCTCATGCGCGCGACAGGCGATATCCTGCACCTGTGCGTAGACATCCTCAGGCAGCTGGGCTGGAATCCGATGGATTTCGGCGGGGTCGGCGTACTTCACCTCGAGGTCGTAAAACTCCGACTGCTTGGGCATGAGGATCTCCACCACGGGCAGAGCGCGAAGGGTGTCGCCATCGCCAACGGCGGCAACTGAACACTCGGTACCAAAGACCCGACGCTCCACCATGACCTTCTCACCGTGCTCGAATGCGAACTCAATAGCAGCGGCGAGCTCCGAGGGGTCCTTCACCAGGGAAATACCGTAGCTCGAGCCGTTCACCACCGGCTTTACGAAGCTCTGAGGCCCCACAACCTCGATGATCTCCTCTATCGAAGGCATATCGGCGCGGCCGAACGTCACACTCGGCGCGACGGGCAGGCCGGCGCGGCGATAGAGCAGCTTGGAAAGGTCCTTGTCCATGGCGATGCCGCTCGCAAGGGGAGACGAAGCCGTATAAGGGATGCCCATGAATTCCAGCACGTGCTGGGTCATGCCATCCTCGCCACCGCGGCCATGGAGGGCGATAAACGCCACATCGAACGACCCCGTGGACATGGTGTTGAGAAACGACGGGTCGGCGAGATCAACCAGCTCCACCGCTCCATAACCCGCCTCCTCGAGCCCCTGTACGACATGAGCACCCGAAGCGAGGGAAATCTCGCGCTCATCCGAGATTCCTCCCGCAAGGACTGCAATCTTCATGTCCTGGCGCGTCTTGTCGCTCATGATGTCACCTTTCAGGCTCGAATCCCCCTCAAAGCCCGTTATGGCGAGGGAGCGGTGTCCATTTCACGCAATAGCTGCGCATCTGCATCGCAAATGCCCAACAATACCCTATTGTATAGGTATATATGCCCTTGAGACGCACGAGCATCTCACCACCCGAAAGGCGACAAATGGAACGCACCGATCGTGCACGCGATATACGTCTCCTCGATTTAGAGGAACTGCAGAATTTGGTCAAAGAACTCGGTCAACCTGCTTTTCGCGCCAAGCAATTGAACGAATGGATTCACGAGAAGAACGCATGTTCGTTTGATGAGATGACCAATCTCCCTGTGGCAATGCGTGAGAAGCTAGCAGAGCGCTTTTCCTTCAATGTACCGGTTGAGCTTGTTAAACAGGTCTCCAAGGATGGCTCTCGCAAGTACCTCCTGCAATTTGCCGATGGCGTCTCCGTCGAGACCGTTGGCATGCCTAATCGAAACAAGCTGGCCGTCTGCATTTCTTCTCAGGCGGGCTGCGCCATGGGATGCGCCTTTTGTGCGACCGGCCTTGCCGGCCTTTCCCGTTCTTTGACGGCTCAAGAAATGGTCGATCAGGTGCTCCATGTCTCCCGTGACTTCGGCGAGCGCGTTACGAGCGTTGTCTTCATGGGTCAAGGTGAGCCCTTCGCCAACTTCGACGCTACGATCGACGCGTTGCGAGCGCTCAACGATCCCGATGGACTCGCCATCGGAGCGCGCCATCTCACCGTCTCCACCTGTGGCGTTATCCCCGGCATTCGCAGATTCGCTGAGCTTCCCGAACAGTTTACGCTTGCGATTTCTCTGCACTCGGCCGTCCAGGGAACACGCAACCAGCTCATGCCTGGCGTGAAGAAGTACACGCTTCCCCGGCTCCACGAGGCCATCCAGCTCTATGTTGAGAAGACCGGCCGCCGCCCAACGTACGAGTTTGCCATGATCGACGGCATCAACGACACCAATCCCGAGATGCAGGCTTTGATCGACTTCTGCGCCGGGACGCTCTGCCACGTCAATCTCATTCAGCTCAACAACATTCCCGACAGTCCGTTCCGTCCTTCTCCCATCGAGAAGGTCGAAACGCTGCAGCGCCGCTTAACCATGCACGGCGTCGAGACGACTATTCGAAATTCTCGCGGCAGCGATATCGATGCCGCGTGCGGCCAGCTCAAGCAGCGCCGCTTCCGCGTTCAGTAGGGGACACTGCCAAGGAGACGTCGTCCAGGTAGTTACTCAAGGGTCCAGCCGGGAGAACTGTCCAAGAGCGCTTCCTATGGGGCGAACAGGAGGCACCACCCAGGGGAGACCATCAATCCACGGGTGATGTGTTTCACATGAAACGAAGTAGGGGTCGCGAATTGTGTTCGCGACCCCTATGTTTATATCTCTCTCATCAACCCACATGAAGGAGGTGTTATTCAAAGCCTGAGGCTAATGCTTAGCATTGGGTGGATCAAAAGCATTGAGGTGTCTTCCCGAGTATTTCACACCTACTTATTGTTAGGTACCTAATAACCTATTGACTCCCACTGTCTTTCCACCCAGTCCTGATTGACTTGAGGATTCTTGGTCAACCGTGCTGTTCGCAGAGCAACTTCTTCCGACATCTCGTCTACCTTCTTTTTCGAAGTTGAGAAGATATCGGTCACACCATTTTTCATTCGTTCGATGGACTCGGGCCGCGTCACAACAATGAATCCAACAACAGCTCCAAGCCCCACTGCCAACGAAGTTAAAGCAATCTCAGATGCCCTGCTCATCGTTTACCTCAATCATTATTTACATCGACCATAGATTCAAGGATGCGTTGCAGGTCATCCTCATCCTTGAACTCGATTTCAATCTTATTCTTACCCCGTGTCGCGCGCACCTTAACATTGGTATTGAAGATCTGCCGCAGCACACGCGCTGCCTTTTTATACGACTGCGGTGTGACCGGACGAGGTGCACGCGGCGAATCTCCGACTGAAAATAACGGAGCAAGGTTTTCAGTCGCACGAACTGACAAACCTTCAGCAATAACTTTTTCAGCAAGCTTAATCCTTGCATCCTCAAAGGGAACAGCAAGAATGGCGCGCGCATGACCAGCAGTCAGCTTACCCTCGTACATCATCTGCTGGACCGACTCTGGAAGGTCAAGGAGACGAAGTGAATTCGTTATCGCTGAACGAGACTTAGAGACAGCTTTCGAGAGAGCCTCCTGTGTCATTCCACTCGCCTTGATGAGCTGCTTGTAACCCTTTGCCTCTTCTATGGGGTTAAGATCGGATCTCTGAAGATTTTCGATCAACGCAAGTTCGAGCATCTTCTGATCGTCAACGTCCCTAACAATAACCGGAACTTTTTCGAGTCCCGCTATCTTCGAGGCCTGATACCGACGTTCACCGGCAATAATCTCATATTTAGAGCCATTCTTTCGCACGAGGAGCGGTTGCAGGACACCATTCTCGCGAATTGACTCACTCAACTCCTCGAGTTCAGATTCATTGAAATGAGTTCGTGGCTGATTGGGGTTTGGAACGATCTGCTCCAACGGCATCTCCGTCTCAGGGGCTGCAAATCCAGTCTCAGACTGAGCTTCCCCCATAAGAGAACCCAGACCACGTCCGAGCGCGGGCTTTTTCTTTGGACTAGGCACGACGAATCACCTCTTTAGCCAGATCCATATAGGCAATTGCGCCCTTGTTATGTGGCGCGTACTCAATCACAGGCATACCGTACGAAGGAGCCTCAGACACCTTTACAGAACGAGGAATGCAGGTTTTGAAGGCGGTATCTCCAAAATAGTTCTGTACTTCCTCAACGACCTGATTCGACAAAGAAGTTCGCGAGTCATACATGGTCATTAGCACACCATAGGTATCAAGGTCTTTATTAATGCGACCTTTAACCATACGCATCGACTCCAAGAGTTTCGTTACGCCTTCAAGTGCGTAATACTCGCATTGAATCGGAATGAGTACACTGTCTGCGGCAGCAAGTGCATTAATCGTTAACAAGCCAAGTGAGGGTGGACAATCTATGAGGATAAAATCGAATTCCTCTTTAACGGGATCCAGAAGATCTTTCAGACGTGTCTCTCTGGCCATAGCAGAAACGAGCTCAATTTCGGCACCGGCAAGTTGAATAGTTGCCGGAATGATGAATACCCGTTCACTAACCGTATCGTGAATGAGTTGTTCTGCGGGAACATCATGCAGGAGCGCATCGTAGATGCATTGCGAAAGTTCCTCTTTATCGACTCCGATTCCGCTCGTACTGTTACCTTGCGGATCAAAGTCGACAATCAGAACCTTACGTCCCTGCTTTCCTAATGCTGCTGCAAGATTTACCGTTGTTGTCGATTTTCCGACGCCACCTTTTTGATTGATTATTGCAATTGTGTGCAATGGCTTAGCACTTTTCGAGCGCTTAACGTCGCGAAATCCCACATTCCCTCCTGGATCTTCAATATGTATGCTGCATTACTCCCATAGGGATCAAGTTTCACGTGAAACATTGCGGACACAACAACGTCCTTTTGTCCCAACGATATAACTCATTAACAATCTTAATATGTTTCACGTGAAACAGCTAGTAAGAGATATCTTGTTTTTAAATTCACCTATGCCGTCAATTCAAGCTGCTTATGGCTTCACATTGGGATATCAATAATGAAATTTCCATTCTAATTGAGCGAACATTATTTGCGCACTGAATACCGATGCTTCGTGATTGTTTTGAACATAGTACTTATATGCTTAGTTGCCAGAGGATTAGATCTCTTAGGAAACAAACAGCCATGAACTAGCTAGAAATTTAACAATCATCTGCATTACATCAAGCCAGATGAATCACAGTTTCACGTGAAACAAGATCGGGAGACTGAGGGTAAACGCGATTGTGTTACCCTTCAATACCTGTTTCTCCTTTTAATAGCATTCTCGACATGAATGGATGATCTATTTAGATTGGTTCAGTTGGAAAACACAATAACCAACACTTCGAACATAACTCAAAACTAGAAACGCATAACGTAAAAGACAAGACGAATAAAGAAATAACCACCCCCAAACATGAGGTGGTTACGATAAAACAGACATGAATTGGAAAAGAGACTAAGAAACCAAGGGCTGTTTCTTAGCAAGACCAACAGGTCGAGGGAGATGAATCTTTGGATTCGAGACTTTCTGGTAAAGAAACACTGTGCGATGACCCAACCCACGAGGCAACTCGAACTCATCGGAACCAATGAGTTCCAATCCACATATCGAAGCTGTTTGATCTGCAATATGACATTCATCTTTGGAGGGGTTTGCCTTTGCAACAATCAAATAGCCATCTTCTTCAAGAAATGGAGTGGCATATTCAACAATGAGATTCATCTGTCCAACTGCGCGCGCAAGGACGATATCGAAAGCGTGGTGATGCGCGGTAGCATATGATTCGCAGCGATCGTGAACAGCCTCGACACCTTCTAATCCAAGTTCCTCTATAAATGCCTGAACGGCTTGAACCTTCTTGCCAACCGAGTCGAGTAACACACCATCACAGCCGGTGTAAACACAGAACGGAATACCAGGGAAGCCGGCGCCGGTACCAATATCCAAGAATCTTTCCGGTTCAATGGGCAGATCCCTGGTAAGGGCAAGGGAATCGACGATATGCAGAATCAAGGCATCGTGAATATCTTGAATCCTTGTGAGATTCATATACTCATTGACCTGATTGACCATGAGTAGATGCTTGATACACATTTCCGCTTCGTCCCTACTGACCTCAATATCAAGCTCTAAACAGTAGGAGATAAGCTCATTTACGAGGTTTGAAATTTGCTCCTCGGATTCACCGAGTGCATGTAGTTGAATCCTGCGAGACGTCTCTTGCGACATAGACACCATCCAATCAAAATGACTGAGGTTAGTGTATCAAGAAGTTCAGTCATAAGAAAAGGGCACCCGAAGGTGCCCTTTCGCAAGCAAATACCTTGAAGCTTATCGAAGCGTAATGACCACGCGACGCTCAGGTTCCACACCTTCGGAGTGAGTATCAATGCGATCGTCTTCACGAAGAGCGATGTGAACAAGACGGCGTTCATATGCCGACATAGGAGGAAGGTTAACCGAACGACCCTGAGAAACAGCACGAGAGACAGCGTTCTTTGCCATGCTCACAACCTTGTCGTGGCGTCGACTCTTGTAACCCTCAACGTCAATAGACACCGGATAACGGAATCCAAGCTTACGACTCACAAGCAGGGAGACAAGCGTCTGAAGAGATTCAAGCGTGCGACCATGGCGGCCAATCAGGACAGCTAAGTCGGGGGCAGTAATATCCAGAATGAGCTCACCCTCATCACCTTCGTACTCGTCAATGGAAGACCCTTCCGCATCGAAATGAGAAAGGATGGAGCGCACCACGGAAATGGCGACATCGGCAATGGTGTCGAGCTCTTCATCAGTTAAGGCGACGCCTTCTTTATAATGGACGGCAATCTCGGGATACTGGCCGACAATCTGCTCATCAGCAGACTCTACAGCCTCGTCGATAATCTCTTCAACAAGTTCGTCAGCCATGATCTTCTCCATAGTTTGGTACCTAAATAAGATTACAATCCGCTACGTGAGCTAGCGACATTAGCGGCTTTTATGGGGGCGCTTCCTGTGCTCGCGACGAACCACATCGACCTCGATGGGAGCGTTCACCATGCGCTCCTCCTCCTCGGCCTTGGCCTTCTCGATGACCTTCTGGGTGACGAAGATCTGCTGGATGACCTGCCATGCGGAGGAAACGTCATAGTACAACAGGACGCCGGCGGGAAGACCCCAGCCCATGAAGAGCATCATAACGGTCATGACGACCATCATCATCTTGGTGCTCTGCGCCTGGGCGCCCGTCTGGTTGCGCGTCATGTACAGCTGCGGGATGAACGTCAGCAGACCGAACAGGATCAGGGCGAGCAGGTACGGCAGAGCCTCGGCAAACCCACCAGCAAAGGCCTGGGAGGGAGACATGACGAGGTTGGGCAGGATGTTGAAAAAGGAGAAGCCCTGCTCAGCAGCACTGGGGAAGTAATGACCGAGGTCGCGCAGGAGGTTGAATAACGCGATCATGATCGGCATCTGGATGAGCAGGGGCAGGCACCCGCCAAAGGGGTTGAACTTGTTCTCAGAGTAGAACTTCTGCATCTCCTCTGCCTGCCGCTGGGGATCGTCCGCGTAGCGCTCTTGAATCTCCATGAGCTTAGGCTGCAGCACCTGCATACGAGCGGTCGATTTGGTCGACTTGAGCATCATGGGCGTCAAAGCGAGGCGAATAATCACCACCAAGATGATGATGGAAAGACCCCAGTCGCCCGCAAAGCCCTGTATGAGCTGAAGCGCCTGGAAGAGAATCTGAACAATCCAGTCCCACATACCAATAATCCTTACAGTAGGAACCAATACTTACGGCACGGGGTCATACCCGCCGGCATGAAACGGATGACAGCGCAAAATACGCCGCACACCCAGCCAACAGCCTTTGACCACGCCATATTTCTCTATTGCCTCAACAGCATACTGAGAACAGGTGGGGATGTATATACACGCATCGGGTAAAAGGGGCGAAATATACCGCTGGTACCCGCGAATCGCGGCAAGGCAAAAGCGCTTGAACATCCCCGTACTCCACATCCTGCTCAGTTGTTGTGGACAACGTGAGCCCGACGCAAAAGAGCGAGCAGAGCCAGCCGCATCTCCTCAGGAGAAGCGGTACGAGTGCGGGGCGTCGCGAAGAGGATAATCTCGTGGCCCTCGATGGGCAGCTCACAGGAACGCGCGGCTTCTCGCAGCACACGCTTGGAGCGGTTGCGGACCACGGCATTTCCCAACCTTTTGGCAGCAGCGAAGGCGACCCGAGCCGGATCGCCTTCGCTGACACAATCACATATAACCATGCGAATCAGAGGATGGTTGAGCCGCTTCCCCTGAGTAAACACCCGCTCAAAGTCCTGATGGGACTTGATGGTCTGCATGAGAGCTTAGTTGTCGCTCACCGTGAGACGCTTGCGGCCCTTAGCGCGACGACGGGCGAGAACGGCGCGACCGGCCTTGGTGGCCATACGGGCGCGGAAGCCTTGGCGCGCTTGCTCTTGTTCGGCTGGTAAGTACGCTTCATGGTTAACATCCTCCTGGTGCGTTTCGACTACTCGAAAAATATACGCGTGAGCTAAGAGATTGTAGGGAATATGGTGCGGGAATGTCAATCTCGCAACCATGAAATACGCATACTTTTCGAAGGTGCGCGATCAAGGGCATTGGCGCCTCCCGTCACGAACCGTTTCTTTCATAACTTTTCATGCACTTATCAACAGGTTGTTAGCAGTATGTGGATAACTTTTCAGTTCTTTCCAACACTTTTCAACACAATGGGAAAACTTGTTGAAAAGTTTTGAAAGCTTCCAACGTGACCTGCTATCCTAGGTTCACGGCAAACGTAGAAAGAACGCACCATGTCAGAAGACTTCTACCCATTTGTGGATTCCGGCGATCCGGCTCCGGACAACACCCACCTCACGGGAGCAGCGCCAATACAGGAAGCCAACCGTAGCGGCGCCTCAACGGGGGCGACGGAGCGGTCGCAATCTGCATACACGACGCGAATCTCGGTGTACGACGACATGTTGTCCACACCGCGCGTCATCGTAGTCGAACAGGCGGATGTACGTACGTACCTGGAAGATGTGACCAACACCGTCCATCGCACCATGAAGGAACAGGGCGGTCACCTCTCGCTCATGATCATCCGCGAACTTGTGGAAAACTTCATACACGCGCAGTTCAGCGAGCCGGTCATTTCCATATTGGACAACGGCGACACGATTCGCTTTGCGGATCAGGGCCCCGGCATCGACGACAAGGAGCGCGCGTTTGAATTCGGCGTGACGAGTGCGGATCGATTTAAAAAGCGATACATCCGAGGAACCGGCGCGGGACTCCCCATGGTGCAGCAATATGTCGAGGCCGCCGGGGGCGCCATCTCGGTGGAAGATAACCTGGGCGCGGGGACGGTGGTCACGGTGAGCGTGAATCCCGTGCGTGTTGAGGAGATCGAGCGGGCCGTTTCACGTGGAGCAGCCGTGCGCAGTGGGCACCATGATGAGGTACCCATGCAGGCGGGCGCGCAGCCAAGTGGATTCGGGGCCGTGGGGGCGCAAACAAGTCCGAATCCGAACTGGGGAACGGGAATGCAGGCGGAAACCGATCCGCGGGCGATATCCATGGGGACGATGGCCCCGCCGTACCCACAAGGGTATCCATGGACGCCGGGGGCGGGTGTGGGTTACCCGGCATATGGCAATCCGTACGGCATGACACAGCCATACGGCGGTATCCCGCAAGGATACCCAATGCAGATGGGGCAACTGGGGCAGCAGTCGCATCAAGCGATGATGGGCGGGCAGATGATGGGAATGCCCAATCTCGGCGGCATGACCGGCGGCGCAGAGACGGCGCCCGCGTCGATGGCACCCGGGACAGCCATGCCCGGCGCGGCCATGCCCGTAGCAATGCCAACGCCGGGCATGCCGACGAATGCCATACCCGGCGAGCAGCAGCCCTCGCTCGCACCAAGACCATATGTGAGCGAGCGTGGGGCCCTTGCTCTGCGTTATATCGCACAAAACGGCAAGGGAGGCCCAACCGACCTCACGCGCACCTACGGAAATTCAGATGCAACGTGGTCGCGCGAGCTCGACACCCTCTCGGGGACGGGGCTCATATATAAACGTGGTCAGAAATACGTGCTCACCGAATTGGGTCAAGGATGGGCGCAGCAACAATAGCCCACGCACGACGGTTGGACCGCCCCTCGATGCAGAGATGAGGAATGGGGAAGATGGATAACGAAGCGCGCATACTCCTCGATGACGTCATCGAGTTTTGCCGGCGCGACGAGCGCGAGCCGCGCCTCATACATATGCTGGAACAGTGTCAGGCCGTCGCATTCGACGACGAGTCCCTCACCGTGCAGGTGCCAAGCCGGTTCGCCTATACCTACCTCGTTAAACAGCGCGAGTCTATCGAAGCGTACCTCGAGGAGATCTCCTTCATGCCCATGAGGCTTGAGGTCGTCGTCGACGGACGAGGTGCCGCTGGAGAATCGAGGGCCACCGCAGCAAGTGTGCGGGAGGCCTCACGCCGACAGGCGGAGCCTCCCCTCGCGAGCATACTCGCAGATACCAAAAGCATGCGCAGGGAGGATCCCCTCCCCTCCAACGAGAACGGCGCGGCTCCCCAAGAGAGCGTGCCAGCCGCGACCCACCCCCTCGACGCAGCGGTCTCGACTCCCACGGGCGGCGAGACCGGCCGATCGGGCATCAGCGTGGTGAACACCGTGTCCCCCGACACCTTCCGCCGCATGATGCAGGAGATGCGCGCGGGCGACCCAGGTGCAAAGAAGCCCTCCACAGGAGAAGCCGCCGCGCGCGGAAACAACCCCACGATGGTGCGCGCGGCGGCGGGGGACGGCTCCCAGCCAGGCAGGGGCCCGGCGGGCGACATCAACGCCAAATACACGTTCGACAGCTTTGTCGCGGGCGACGAGAACCGTCATGCCTTCAACAGTGCCATGCGCTTCGCGGCGTTTGCCGAGGAGCCTGGGCAATGCCCCTCGCTGTTCATCTACGGCAACTCGGGTCTTGGAAAGACTCACCTGCTCTTCGCCGTGCGCAATTACCTTGCCAAGGAAAAACCCTATATCCGCGTCAAATACGCGAATTCCCAAGCATATCTCGACGACTACATGAACGAACTCGGCGGGCAAAGAGGTCCGGGCAGCCTCATCATGCGCGAGTATCGCGATGCGGACATCCTCATCATCGATGACGTGCAGAACATCGTGGGCAAGCAGGCGTCGGTCGAGTTCTTCTTCCAACTCGTCGACAGCTTCATCCGCGATGGCAAAAAGGTCGCGTTCGCATCGGATCGCGCGCCCAAGGACCTCGCCATGGACGAACGTCTCACCAGCCGTTTTAGCCGTGGCATGCTGTGCCTCGTCTCCGAGCCGGGATTTGAGATGAAGTACGTCATCCTCAAACGCTATTACGAGAACATCATCAACGGCTCGGGCAATCTCGACGGACTCAACGTCGACACGTCCCTGCTGTCAATGCTACCCGAACACGAGGGGCACCTCACTGACGAGCATCTGCGCCACATGGCGGAGATCTCGGGCAACAACATCCGCAACCTCGAAAGTTTCTGCGAACGCTGCGCGGGGCTCGCTGCCGAGCGCGAGGCGGCAGGGCTCGAACTCTCGGCGTCGGATATCGATGAGACGGCAAAGACCTACTTCAACACCGCGCGCAAGATCATCCATATCGATATGGTCCAGCGGGTGGTCGAGGAGTTCTACCACGTGAGCCACGAGGAGCTGATAGGTCCCCGGCGCACCGCGACCATCGCCTTCGCGCGTCATGTCGCGGTCTATCTCGCCAACAACTTGTGCGAGATGACCACACCGGCCATCGGATCCGAGTTCGGCGGTCGCGACCATTCAACCGTACTCAACTCGCTCAAGGTCGTGGAAAACAAGATGCGCGAGGACCGGCGGATCTACGAAGACGTCCAAAACCTCAAGAACACGATCATGCTCAAATCGTAGAAGACACCTGTGGAAAACCTGTTGGAAGGTGGGGGTAGAAGTTGGGGACAACGCGGCCGTCCATGTTGAGAAAAATATGGGTCGACTCACGATGGGCAAAACTCAACGGTTGTCTACAATGGATTGTTGAGAGAAATCAATGGGTGTAACTGGGCAAACAAGCGTAGTCCACACCATCCACCGGGTTATTACTGTTGTTACTTATATATATTTAAGAGAGGAATAAAAAGAGATGAAGTTCACGGTCAGTCAATCTGCGCTCTCTGATGCCATCGCCGTCGTCATGAAGGGCATTGCGCCCTCATCGACCCTCCCCATCCTCTCCGGCGTGCTCGTGCGCGCAGCAGACGGCGTCCTCGAATTCCAGACGTCCAACTACACCATCTCGATCCGTCATCGCATCGCCGCGCGTGTGGACGAAGAGGGGCAGGTCGTCATTCCATGCAAGATGCTCTCGAACATCTGCAAGACCCTACCCGATGCGCCCGTATCCTTCGATGTGGCCGAACACCAGGTGAGCATTACGTGCGAGCGCTCTACGTTCCGACTGAACACGCTCGACGCCGGCGATTTCCCCGAGTTCCCAACGTTCGCCCTCGAGCGCTCCGTCGAGCTCCCCGCGAACATCTTGAGCGAAATGGTCTCTCGCGTGTGGCGCGTCACCTCGACCGACAAGAATCGCCCCGTGCTCAACGGCGTCTACATGACGGTTGAAAACAACACGATTCGCCTGGTTGCCACCGACTCGTACCGCCTTGCCGTGTGCGACACGCAGGTGGAGACTTCTACGCTGGAGGGCAGCTTCGAGCTGAACGTCCCCGCCGACGCTTTTAACGACGCGCTGGCCATCACCGGCGGCCAGGGCTCGATCCTCATCGGCTCGACCGATACGCAGGTCGTCTTCGTGGCGGGCAACACCACCTACGTCGCCCGTCGTATCGAGGGCACGTACCCCAATTACAAAGCCCTCCTCCCCGCCGCCTGCGCCACAACGGTCAAAATCGACGTTGCCGCCCTTAGTTCGGCGCTCAAGCGCGTTTCGACTGTCGCCCAGGCGAACTCCGCGGTCAAGTTCGGTATCTCCGCGGAGACGGGCACCATGG
>OCAH01000441.1_pt1 | contig 13989 bp, 7 predicted proteins | sample 1477131 | NCBI WGS metagenome assembly OCAH01 (sample SAMEA2580291, study PRJEB22360) | human gut metagenome | biome: human gut; feature: human-associated habitat; material: faeces | place: Denmark | collected 2008/2010
TGCCCTCTTACGTCAGGGCCGGAATCCGAAAGTGCGCAAGAATTCGGGCGTTATCGTGCCATGAAGGCCGTCTTGCCGACTTTGGGGCCATACTTTCTTATCAAAGCGACCATCAAGGTTCCCATGGCAATTCCGGCTGTTTTCACGTAGCCGGTGATTTCCTCCCAGCAAGCCGGGCAGAACGGCAGCTTGTTGTCAGAGGCCAATTCCATCTTGCATTTGACGTTGACGCAGGAACGCTTCTTTAGTGCAGGCTCTTTTTCATCGGCTGTTTCTGCAGCATTTTCAGGCTTTCGCTTCATCACGTTGCGCGTCATCATGATGTGCATCCTCCTTTGATTCACCAGAATTCCCATCGTCGGCGTTCCCGATGATAAGTTTCGGAGTCACCGTTTCACCCAATTCGAATGATTTAGTCACCTTCTCGATATTTGCCGAGACCTGCAGGAACCCATCGACCAAGCCATCGGTTCTGTCCCGATGTTTCACGCTGCCTACGAGATTGAGCATCGTGTCCCTGTCATTGAGATTGTGCATTTTGATGAACCTGCCGAAATCTTGCAGACAATACATGGCTGCGGTCTGTTCTCCTAACGTCGCATGCGCCTGCGTCTGCACATTCACCGCATTGGTGATCGCCACAAGATCCTGCATAGCCCTCAGGGCCGCATCCGATCTTTTGGAGCCTCCTTTTTCCAAGAATCGTTTCTGCTGAGTGAAATTACGAACCAGTAAGGCTTTCGCACGCGTAGCCTCATTCAACGCTTCCCGCAAATGCTCATTCCGGTCACGAATTCCTTCGATATAACAAGCCTGATGGAACATATCCAACGCGGCATCAACGCGGGCCAATCGATCCTGCTGGATTTCCTCGCCGAGTTGCCGCACGGCATGGTCAACCTGTTCGATCTTCGCCAATGCCAAAGCAACGGTGGCCTGTGTTTCAAGATGTTGCAAGGATGGCAGCAGCGCATCATTTTCCACGACTTTTTCCAGTCGGACCTGCTTGTAGATCTTATTACGTTCATCGAACACTTCAGCGAGAATCTCGCCGTTTCTATCCGTGACGAAATGAAGCTTGCCCTCCTCAACCATGCGCATGATATATTCCGGAAGCTTGGCTTCAAAATGCACGGTTCCACCGAACATGCTTTCCAGCGTTTCCGCCAAGGCCGGAATCATGGCCGAAAGCCACTTCCAATTAGTTAAATACCGAAACAGATTCCTATTATCTTCGTCGGGCAACCGAATCTCACAACTCCGACCATCGTCCATCACGATTTCGCACGGCACGATCGGCACAAGGTGATATTCCCCCTGCTTACATATCGGCTGATTCGGATCATCGCCACGAAAGCCACAATACGGGCACATGGTCGCGGTCTCTGCCACGTATGTACCGCAAGCCGGACATTGATTCATGTTTTTGCCTCACTTCTCGTCAGTCCGTCGATATGTTATCTTGCATTCTTTGACACGACGAAGCTGCTGGTGGCGCAACAACGGGTTAAGCCAGTCGCCATCAACGAATTTCTGGAAGATGTCAAGCCCGCGTCCGGGAAGAATCTCCCAGCCGGTATCCGAGGTAATAGAACGATCGTGCAAAGTGTCTCTGAATTCGTATGTGAGATTCACGCCCAACTGCGAGAACGTCGATGCCAGTTCATCCAAACCGCTTTGCTGCGCATCCACGAATTCGGGGTCATTATGCCCGGTCACCAAGTGAACGGCCACATCCTCATCGGGATTTTTGCATCTGAGCACCGTCTCCAAGAATTCGGCCAAGTTCCGCAGCTGGTAAGGCTTACGCACATACGCATCTTCTATGGCAATCTTCTTCGCTCCAGCCAAGTATGGACCGAACAATCCAAAATAAGTGATTCCACGCTGGTTTTCGACCAGCTCCTTCTGCTTTCCGTCGGCCTTCGCCGCAAGACGTTCAATCGGAGTCAGCGTAAGCGTTTCCTGCGGCTGTGCTGAAGGCACAGCGCTAGCTTCCTCGGTGGGAGCGCTTGCTTCTCCCCCATTGGCCGCAGTCACTCCACCAATTGCTGTGGCATCATCCGTAACCGGCGATTCCGTCTCATCCTCATCTTCCGTCACACGGCCACGCCAATACAGTCGCGGGTAGTCGAGTTCCTCCAACGTCTGCACGGCGACTACTTCGCCATCGCTCGCACGCTTGTAAGTGAACTCGACTTCCTCCATGGTGGAGTCGATGCGGCACAGCTGGTCTTTGACACGCTTGCGGCCCTCGATGGCACAACGCAGTAACGGTTCCATCTGTTCGGGAGTAGCATTGCCGTCCGGGTAGATAAGCTTCATCAATCCGGAAAATGTCTTTTTAATGCCGTCCTTATCTCGTGTGGACAGTGTGGAAGACAGCTCGAAATACTCTTCAAACCGGTCGCTGTAATCGGCATCGCGAAGATTGTGCAGAATCTCCGCCAGATAGTCAACTACAAATCCGAATCCGCTGGTGAACATCTCAGAACGGATCTGTTCGAACTCCCAACCCGGCAGGTAGAAATGGATACGGTCTAGGAACGCCGGATCATGGTATTGCTTCGGCAGCTCTTCGAACAGGTCAGAATTTTTCAGCATGTACGGCACGTTATGCGAGGTGTTGCCTACGAACGCCATGCTCGCCTCGCCTTGGAACGTCTCGACGCCACGGGAGAACGACTTGTTGGCCATGTAGTTCTTCATGATGTCCACCAAATCCCGGCCGGCCTTCTTGGCCTTGCCTGCGAACTCGTCGAACGCCACCGTATCCCAATAGCCCACAAGACCCAACTGTCCATTGGAATTGTTCACGAACAGTTTGGCCACTGTCACTTCCCCGCCGGATATAAGCATGCCGTGCGGTGAGAATTCCGAATAGATATGCGATTTGCCGGTACCTTTCGGCCCGAGTTCGACCAGATTGTAGTTGCGCTCCACAAACGGCACCATGCGTACCAGATGAAGCAGTTTCGCCCGGTCGGAGAATAGATCGGGATTGAACCCAATGGACTGCATCAGCAGATCGATCCATTCGCTATCGGTGAATTGCGAACGTTGATTCATGTAGTTCTCACGATCATCACGCGACATCTGCACAGGCTTGAGCTGCAGCAACTGCCATGGTACTTCGCGCGGGTCGCCGGAATATGCGTAACCGATCTGACACATGCACCAGATGCCCGTCACCAGCAGTTTCGGATAAGCCTTTACAAGGCTCGGATCGACAATGACCTGGCTGATGCCGAGATTGGAGAATGTCGCCTCATACAGGTCGGTCTTCTCGTTAAGAGCCACCTGTACACGGTCGATAATCCTATGGCTGCCTTTCTCGCGGATTTTCGACTGGATAAGATTGGCTTCCTCGCGATGTACATAGTTGTTCGCAAGAATGGCACGCACTCGATCCACACCCGACTCGATACTGGCCTGGTCGGTGTTCGTGGCATATGCGCTGAGCAGGAACTCCAGCACATATGAGGGCACCAGCGCATTGCCCTTGACCTTGTTCACCAGATCCTTGCGGACGGTGACCCCGGGGAACAGGTCGGTGATCTTGACATCCAACGCGGTCAGGGAATTCCCATCCGCGTTGTGTTCAGGACTTTCAATCCAACCGTTCTGGCTCATACCCTGCTCATTCATTGTGTTACCCCTTACGGTCGCTTTCCTCTATGCTCATCCAATTCAGTCGAAGAATCCAGCATCGTCGGCCACCACACCCTGTTTGAAGAAGTATCGTGCCTTCTGATCAAGCATGACCAGCACATTTGACCCATCTGTCTTCTCACGCAGACGCAGTTCGATATTCGTTCCATTGAATCGTTCCGCGTCACTGGTCAGCATGAGCGTAGCCTTCACATGGCGTTCGCTTTTCTCCTGACCAAGCAGATCGAAGGCGACCGGCGTCTCATTGGAGATAAGCACATCATTGCCTGCCGCATCACGCCCCCACAATCCGGCCAGCACGGTACGCGCACGGATCTTTCCACCGACAGGCTCATTCTGAAGAAACTCCACAGTCAACTGTCTGCTGGAAAGTCTGTCGGTCCGTTGCAGAATGGTGAATTCCACAGGTCTTACGTCGTCAGCTGCGGAACGTCCTTTACTGACATGCAGTACAGGAACGACTATTTCCTGCAACGCAGCCCCTCCATGCACGTATCGCACACCTGTGCCTTGCATACGCAAACGCATAATGGAGTTCGGAACTTGAATGCTCACACCCTCATCCTGAGAATCATCCATTCCTATCTGCGCAGCGGTGAATGTCACAAATGCGCGTCCTGGAGCGAGATTGGATCCGATGGAGAAGCGCCTCTTTTTCACCCATACTGCATCGCCCTTAGGCTGTTCGCTCAGCCATTCCGTACTACTCAAATCCCGATCCTGATAGAGGAACCCATGATCGGCGGTGATGATCATGTTGTATACGTTGCCGCTGGCGAGTTTTTTGACTAATTCGCCGAGTTCTTTGAATGTCTTTTCACATGCGTCCACCGTTTCCGTTTCCGTTTTTTCCGCATCACCGGTGGCATCGATATGGTTGTGATACACATACAACACATTGCAGGATTTATAAAGCTCTTTGATCTCACTGACTTTCAGCTTTATCAGATCATCGTATCTAATCGCTTTACCGCCTACATCCGAAAGAATCGCATCACGCGCTCCGACTCCTCTGGTGCTGCGTCCATCCGACAGAACATACAAACGATCCTTAGGCGTGGGATTCTTACTGTCGAACTCAAGTGAATCATGCGGCAGCAAGGCCGCCATACCAAGCTGCGTATAGGATGGCAGAACGCTGTATTGCATATCCAGTTTTGTGCTGAAGCGGCTTTCTCTATCGATGCGTTCGGACAGCTCCTGCGCAGCCTCATATCGCAGTGCATCGGAAATGATCACAGCGATTTTTCTGTTGGCCTTCAAGGTCGGCGCAACCTCACGGTCATAGAAGTCGGTTTGCGCATTCGTCCCCACGAACTTCCATTGGCTGAGGGTATCGACCTGCTTTTGCCAAGCCTGTCCCAAATCCTGCTGGTAGGTTTCATAGGCGTTCTGAAGATCATCGTTCACGCTCACCGCATCCGGGTTGGCCTGATGCCATGCGAGCACATATCTTCTGTATGTGCCATCAGCTTTATACAATTTGTCGGCATACAGTTCCATACCCTGCTCCGGCGAGCTGATAGCGCCGATGAGTCCGCTGCATTCAGTCAAAACGGCACGAAGCTCGCTTGCTGCGGCAATGCATTCATACTGGTCGGCGTAATCCGCATACCAAAGCTTCTGCTTGCGCCCATTGATGATCCGCTGCACTTGGTCGTCCGTAATGGATTGTTCTCCCAGTCGTTCGTACAGCTTGTTAACGATCATTTCATCCACGTCGCGGAACAAATCACGGTCGGCAAGTTCCTCCACGCTCATGTCGGCGATTTGTGCGGACAGCTGCAGTTCATCCACTACATTCTCGGAGAGATTCTGAAGCACCGCGCGCATATCGATGTTCTTATACCAATCGTCCCAGTCGCGAATAATGTTCGCATATGAGGAAAGCGCGTTCTTCCCATCGGAAAATCCGTTCCATGCCAGCTGAAACAGCCACAGCACGAAATCCTTCACCGTCGGTTCGTTTCCGGAGTCAGTATCCACATCAAAATGGTAGATGCGTCGTGTTCCCGCCCAATGGAACGCGCTCAATCCCATGCGCTCGATTGCCGTGATACCAGAGTCATCCCCCTGCGAATATTGCGTGAGAAGTTCCGCCCAGATGTCTTGCATGCTGTGTCGGTCATCTTTCAGGTGCAACAACGTGGCGATCATTTTCGCCTGAAAATCCTTAATGTCGTCATGCGCAGTGAGTCGTTTCGCGAAGCGCTTGACACGTTCCTCACTATCGAAGAACTCCGGCGCACACTTCATTACCTCCATCCACTCTTTTCGAGTGTCGTCGGAAGTTTCCGGCAACATTTCCGTAAGAGTCACGGCGAGCTTATCCATGGTGAATGTAGGCCCGTATGCCAGTTTCAAATCCAACAGCCAGTCATCTTGAAGCGCCGGGGCCGGTTCCGTCAAATACACAAGGAATTTTTGATTCGGCTTTTCGTGGAACATGCGGTAGCGCACAGTGAACGGGATATATCGTCTGTCGTTCTCATCCCCTATTTCCGGGGTGATCAGTTCGACTTCGCGCAGTGCCTCATCGGCAGCGTGCTCGCCTACCAATGTTGCTACAACATCCGCATATTGCTTCTTGTCGTCAAGCCAAAACACGATGCGCCCATGCTCGTCTGGCTGGCTGAAGCGTTTGGCAAGCAGCCTTGTTACTTGGCTATTCTCACTCATGCGATTCCGTCCTTTTCTTTGCTTCGGCGTATCGAGTGGCACGGCCAGCACCGATTTTCACTGCGTTACCTTCTTCTATCAGACTCTTCAATATTCGCTGAGCCTGCCTTTCCTGCACGCCCAATATCCGGATAGCGTCTGAGATGGAAATGCTCGCATTATTACGCAGCGCATCAAGAATACGCTCCTTCTGGGATGGAACTACCGTAGTGTCGGCGCTTGCAATGATGCTCGTCTTTGAAATTGATTCTTCATCAACCCCGTCATCAGAAAGCGAATCCCGTCGTAATCCCGTCATAATCCCGTCATCAGAAAGCGAATCCCGTCGTAATCCCGTCATAATCCCGTCATCAGAAAGCGAATCCCGTCGTAATCCCGTCATAATCCCGTCATCAGAAAGCGAATCCCGTCGTAATCCCGTCATAATCCCGTCATCAGAAACTGTCTCTGATTCATTGCGATAGATGTTGATGCGCAGATCCGTATCACCGCCAAGAAATTCCGGTTCCGGCAATCCGGCATCGCGAACCTCTTGCATGACACGCAGAATACCGCTTCCCCAATGTTCGATGTATCCCATGTATTCGAAAGCGGAAGCCAAGGCCTCATTACGTATCTTCGAATAGCCCTGCTTCATACGTTCAATGGTCTGCCCCATCGGCAGACGCCCCGGCGAGGTGATCTCCAAGCGATCATCATAGATTGCGATCTGAATGCTCGAACGATCGATATAGCTGCGATGCACTATTGCGTTGACGATCAGTTCTCGAATGGCATCCGGCGGAATCTCGTACACATCCTGCCGGTATACGCCCTTGAACCGGGCTCCCATATGAATGTTGCGCAGCACATACTGGTAAGACTCTTCAATAAGTTTCTGTGGCGTGCCGGAAAACTCCCTACGGTCCACGAATATGGCCTTGGTGCTTCCTTTGAACACCCCGCATTGCACTACGGAACGAACGGCCTCATTGCCCGTCAGAATCGCATAGGAGTTAGTAGGAGCCAATCGCCCGTCTTGTTCCGTCAGCACGCCCCACTGCAGCAGTTGCTTCTCTGTGACGGTTTTGACCTTTTCGGGGTCTTCGGCGTTATCCTTCGCGGTTTTCGTCAGACTTGCGCATAATGCTTCAACGTCTTCCTCCGTTATGGACAATCCAAGGCATTGCACCTGGTCGAAACTCCGATTGCTACCTTCAATGGTCAATTCCCGGATAGTAGGCTGATCGGCCTGACGCGTGGTGCCAGCTACACGAACGAACGTTCCTTGTTCCTGGCCGAGCGACTTGATATGGTACGGACGCTGCAAACCGGGAGCGATTTCAGCCACAATGACTGTCTTACCGTCCACGTCATGCATGGTGATATCGGGGATGATTAACGGCTCGCAACTATTGACAATGGCATCCGAAATAGAGTCCATTACCGTGAACACTTTGTCCTCGGCAATACCAACCACACGGAGCGTTTGATCTTCGACGCCGAACACCAAACATCCGCCTTGCCCATTTGCAAACGCCACTGCGGTTTTGGTGTAGTTGATACTCTTAGAGGGAGGCGCGAGCTTGTACTCCACATTCTTTGATTCGCCGTTTAGCAATGTCTCAATGCTCATGCACTAATTGTCCTTCATAAGTCTAAAATGTTCTCATATTTTTCAGCTGAACCGATTGCTCTCTGTATTATTCTGGTTTGAATCATCGCTCCCATAGGCAAGCCAACGAGCTTTAGCGAATAATTCATCATATGTGATGATTTCAGGAGTGACAATATTAGATCGGAAAAGTTCAAAGGATCTAATTTTCTTCTTGTTTTTTCCACCGCTATTCTTATTGATGAATTCTTTTGTTGATCCAATAACAAGATATGCTCTAGGACGGAATAAAAAGACCTCTGAAGACGGAATATCGCATCCTTCTTCATCCTGTGCCGTTACAACATGTCCAGAAACCTCATCCTCAGCAGCTTGAATGGTTGCGTGAACTTGAAAAATTCCACCACTTAAATCTTTCGACGCAGCCCAGCACCCCGGCCGATATTCATTTTCAGTGAGTAGTTTAGTAGTCGGTTTCTTAATTTCAGCAAATACGAACGATTTGACAATTCCACTTGTCCGATATAAAGCATCCACACGTTTACCTTCGCCCGTGAAGGAGTTACCTCTTACAACTGTTTCTAATTTGTCTGAATTCCACGCTGTAAAAAGCGGCACACCAAGGCCCGCTCCCAAAATCCAGGGATTGCTTTCAAAAAAATTCTGCCAATCACCCTCAGTAAGAGAATCATTCTGCATCATTTCTTCAAAAACTGTTACGGCCTTTCTCCTTGACGCAATAGCTGCAACATCTTCACCGCTTGGATCTTTTTCGATTAATTCACGCACTTTATCCGGCTGCTGAGAATAAACTTGCCCCAATGCTTCCCCATTGTCGTCAAGTATTCTCCGAAGAAGCGTTGCATCTAAACGTTTAGGCAGATTCCCGTCCGCAGGATCCCACATACCTACGCAACGAATCAAGTTTAAAAAATCATCAACCTGTTTATCCGTTAACCGCAATAGATTAGAGAGTTTTTCCGGCTTTTTAGGATCAACCTGTTGAATCACAAGTTCTTTATAGTGTCCGGCTTCCTTGGCAATACTTATTTTGATTTGCCTTCTTGGGCTCAAATCCATACTCTGAGTCTCCCATCCTGCCTCAGAAATATCAATTTCTGAATCAATATCATCACAATCAAAAACTTGATTGATATTTCTTGCCGGCGAACCAATATCCTTTGAATTCGGACGATTATATGCAAATACATTGGAAATATATGTTCGTCCAGGAATTCGTCCTTGGAAATAACCAATCTCATCATTCTGAGATTCATCCAAATCAAAAAAAACTGCTCATGCTAGATCCTTCAACGGATGAACGGGCCAGGTCCAGGTGGAGACTTCTTTGCGCTTTCGCTCAATGGAGGGAACGGCGCGAAGGGCTTTGCCCATGCGCAGGTAGTTCACCAGCACACCGTCATCCAAATCCATTTCCAGGTTGCGGGTAGCCAATGGGTACAAAGTCTGGTCCTCATAGTCCTTACATTCCAGGATGGCCTTGCGTAGTTTGATGGCTTCCTTCTGGTCCGCGGCACGATCCGAATGTTCCAGCCCATCGGCGATGTCGGCGATTTTGTTGATGTAGTCACGTAGATAATTGAGCACCGTACTCGTAGTTTTCGGCGTATACCGATGCAGATACACCAGCGCCTTGAACGCTCCCTTGTTGTTGGTCTGACTGGAGTACTGCCAGTAAATCGGACGACTCGAATACATCTTCACATGATCGTTGTAGAAATCGTTCACGAAATACTTGCGAATGCTTTTGCCCAACACCTGTTCGATGTAGGCGATGTTCGCCGCCAAATTCTCCTTGCCGAATGCGACTTCGAGGAATCTGCGGAACCGTGTCACGATATCATCCTCAAAGCAATCCGTTTCCGTAACAGGAATGACATTGTCTTCATCCGGTTCGAACGACGGATTTGGAATTCGTGCATGGTAATCGTCAAGCGTCTCGCCCTGCGAGGCAAGAATCAGGCCCAACTTATCGAGCGAATACCTGCCGAACATGCAACCCACCGCATACGAGATGAGCTCCTTGACCACATCCTGCGCGAATTTCTTGTTTCGCATCTCTGGAGTGTCCTTTGAATACGCAAATGCGACGTTGCGCTTCAGCGACACACGCTCCAACGGCACGTCGCATGACACATCATCACGAACGCCATATGCGTCCGCGACCAGCTCATTGTTACGGATTTCACGCTGCCGCTGTTCTTCGGACATACAATCCCAATACTCGCGAAGACGAAATACCGCATCTTCAAGCGAATCGCCAACTTGTGCACCCTGATTAGAATCAAGCAACGCAAGCCGTTGGAAACCCCATGACGTCTCATAAGAATTCCAATCAGCTTGAGCAGCATGAATTAATTCTGAAACCATTTTTTTAGTATTTAAACTTGAAAAATCAGGTATAGGTAAAGAGCCAACTGGTCCCTGACTATAATCAAGAGTGGGAGCAAGCATGTTCAATAGAGCTTGCGCGCTAGATGAATTACATATACCTAACAATATATTTCGTATACTTTCATCTGGGAAAAACTCTGGCCCCTTAGCATTTGAGATAAAACCACTGGGACTATATCTTAAGGAAATATCACCTGTTGTAATAGCCGTCCAAGTAATACCTGAAAGGAAAAAACAGTCTAGATTTTGTGGACGTGATTTCAACTTTCCAGTTGAATCAGTGAAATTACGAATTTCAGAACCATTATTAGCCCAATTGACCACAAATTCATGGTTCCCATACCAACGTCTAAAATTCCCACCTTTTTGAGTAGGAAACCACTTGCAACCCGAAGATAAGGCAGTTTGCATACTTGCCGCATTTACACAAAAATTAGCATAATCAATCTCATGCCAATCACGCAAAAAACGATTGTTATCAGCCGTTGCTAAACCTTGTCGAGGCGCAGCGATTTCCTTGAGCGCTTTGTTCTTAGCAAAAGAGTCTAGCATGGACTTACTGAGCCAGTAGACGATTGGTGAGCCGGGAATCTGCGCGAACTCGTGCTGACCTACCTTGAAGCAGTAATCCACGTCACTGTTAATCGCTTCCGCACAAGCATCCGCCTGATTACTGTCACCGGAGACATCCACCAGCCGAATATAAATGCCTTTCTCGCTACTAGGACTATTTCTGAGCGTAAACGCAGTCGTAGAGACCACTTCGCCGCCGATGCTGTCGAATGCTCCGGTGCCAAGATGCGTCATCGTTTCCATAGATGAAGAAGCAAGTAGATTTCGCCTCAAATCCTCGAATGAAGACAGGAACATCCACGATTGCATCGTAATCATACCCAACATCGCGCTATGCCGCAGGAATTGCCGGTTACGCATGATGAACGCGGCGAAGAGATCAGCCTTACCGTCTTCATAACGATCCTGCACGAACTGTTTGAGTTCGCCGCTCATGTTCTTTGCGCCCATGTATGGCGGATTGGCAACCACGGCGGCGTACTTGCAGGCAAGATACTTTGTCTGAGTGAAAACTTCCTCTGCTCGGCCGCGGAGCAGCGGATCGAACAACGTACTGACGCTATCCTCATCTTCCGGCATTGACGCCGCCAAATCAGCAAGCTCCTGCGAAGGTTGGATAAGCGAACCGTATACGTCAGCCTTCGCATAGGTGTTCCACACTGCAGAATCAAGATTCACCTGGTATAGATCATTCAGCTCAGCGACTTCACCTTCGGTGAACGCAATCGGTGCAATGCGTTGGATATTCGGTTCCACTTGTTTCCTGAAGAATCTGCGGGAACGGGAGCGTGCCTTCATGGTCAAAGCGAAGGCGGCAAGGCTTGCGGCTCGCTCATCGATTTCCATGCCGTATAGGTTGTGCTTGAGAATCAAGCCGGGAATATCGCTCGGCGCATAACCCTCATCCTCGTAAATCTCATACAGCAGGTCGAACGCATAGGTGAGCATGTGGCCGGAACCGCATGCGGGGTCGCAGACGGTCAAGTCCTCCGGAGTCTGGATTCTGAGAATATCCTCGGTTCCAGCGGAATCATCTTCCGAAGGCTGGATGTAGTACTCCCAGTTTTTAGACAACTGACAGTCGGGATGAGACTGCACCCAAAGCCTACCCACCGTGTTCTGTACAAGATCGCGAACAATCCAGTCCGGAGTAAACAACTGGGTGGCAGCGGGGATTTCATTAGCACCGGCCTTATGGTGCTTCTTGAATCCGTCCATCACCTCATCCTTGCGTTCCGAGATGTAGTACTGGTACAGCCAACCGATGATCTCCACATTGCCGGACGGATCGTCAACGCCACAATCCTCCGGAGTCATGGCCTCCACCGCATTCCTCAATACGGAACCTTCGGCAAGCAGGTCAGCGGGCATGAGTAGTTCATCAACCCTGCCAGCCTCCTTGCCGATGCTTTCGAACATAAACGGCAGATTATGATTCCAATACCGACATTCAGACTGGAGCAGCAAGCCATATGCGAGGCCCTGCGGGTCGTCTGCCATGATGGAACCGCTCAGCAAGCCCTCGATACGTTCTTTGGCCTTGTCGTTCACACGCAGCGAGAACACCGTATTGTCGTCGTATTCACCTCGTTTCGCGGCGGCAAGCACTTCAGGCAGACCATTCGTGCTGGTCAAATCAGCAGGAGAAACCACCGGCGTGCCGGTAAACCCGTGCACATCCATGTAGCGGAACGCGATGATGCGATTGAACCAACGGTACGCATAACGCTCCACCACATGCTTGCGACCCTGCTCACCATCACCGGCCTGTTCGATCTCGCGCTTCAGAAAAGCGAAGGCACGTGGGTCGTCAACCTGGGCGTTGGAGTTCGGAGTCAACGCGGCATCGAGTCGCGCTCCTACCGCATTCATGAGCTGGCGGCGCGCATCCGTTGCGAATGCCTGAAGTTTCGACGTGTTCATAGCAGGATCTTCTTTCCGTTCTCAATAGCGGCGATAAGCTCACGGCGGTAGGCATCGAGGAAATCGTCCACGTCGTCCTTGGTCTCCAAAGCATCCTTGGTGTGAGGTCTGCTGATGGTGGCGAACGACACGGCCACGCGCGGAGTTACCTCTTGCCGCGATTCAGGAGTGTTCACATCCGTCGTCATAGCGGTTGGAGCCTGCGCCTCACCTGCGGGCGCGGTCTTCGGTCTCGGCGCGGAGGCCGATAGTCTGTTGATGAGTTGCGGGTAGGTGCGTTCGCTCAGCTCGTGTACGCTTTCGCGCATTTTGTAGATGAACAGCATGTTCTGCATGCGTTCCGCCACTTGATCCAGTTCTGTCTCGGCCTCGGCTTGCGCAGCCTGTGCGGCATGCTGGTATTCGGCGGAATCGTGAATCTTGGCACGAATACCTTCCACATCTTTAAGCGCGTTGGCGCGTTCGGTTCGAATGGCTGCGTCTGTTTCCTCGCGCAGATCGTCAATGGTGGTCTTGAATTTGTTGGTTTTGCGGAAGATGTTCGGATCGTTTGCCAGCTGTTCCGCGGATTGATACAGGCTGGCCGTAGTGCCGAAGGCATAGTCGATGTTCGGCTTGTTGTTCTTCAGCCACTCCAATCCGTCCGCGAGGATCCTGGATTGGGAGCCGTTGAGGAAGGCGACGATCGGGTCGATTACGTCTTCTTTAAACTCGAGCAGTTCTTCGGAACCGTTTTCGGTTTCTTGTGCGGTGAAATCGCCGAGCAGCCAGTCCTCGCTCATTCCGGAGGCGTAGTTGATTTTTTCAATGGGAGCGTCGAGTTGCTGCACGAAGCCGAATTGGGCATTGCGCACACGCAGCTGGGTCAGGCTCTCCGCTTCCCGCTTGAGTCGCGCGGTGACGGCCTCCGCCAGATCAATCGCGTTCGATGGCAGGTCGGCGGCGGTGAGTCCAAGGAAATCCCTGGCGAAGTCACGCAGCTGTGAGACTTTTCTCGTGTCGAATACGCGTGGCAGATCCACTCGGATGGAATCCTGCTTCTTCGTTTCCCTAAGCAAACGGGCGGCCTCGCTGCGCTGCACCGGCTTGCCATCCAATGTCAGTGTGATTCTGTCGGAACCATACAAGTGGCC
>OCAH01000444.1_pt1 | contig 13916 bp, 15 predicted proteins | sample 1477131 | NCBI WGS metagenome assembly OCAH01 (sample SAMEA2580291, study PRJEB22360) | human gut metagenome | biome: human gut; feature: human-associated habitat; material: faeces | place: Denmark | collected 2008/2010
AAAAGTAAGATATGTTCGTGGGCAAAGTAAGTTCACTTACTTTGCGATTTAAGTCTACTTACTTTGCTCGGGAATATATCTTACTTTTTCGTTAAATAAGCATTAAAAGATAATCCAATTTTTGACCCAATTTATAAGGAAACTGCTTTAATGCGGTTTTCTTTATAGGATGTGTCAAAATGAGATGCTAATCCTAATAAATCCATGTTTAATTTACAGCAATTCATTGCAGACCATGTGATTTGTCGTCCGACAAGTATGTTTGCAGCAGATATTGAAGCTAATAAAGAAACGCTTCAAGCAGAAATAAGGAATAAAAGTGTATGCGTCATAGGAGGTGCCGGTTCCATCGGTTCTTCTTTCATTAAAGCAGTCTTGCCGTTCAAGCCCTCCAAACTGATTGTAATAGACCTGAACGAGAACGGATTGGCAGAACTGACACGTGACCTGCGTTCCACATACGGCATGTATGTACCTGCGGAATATCGGGCATATACCTTGAACTTTGCCGATCCTATCTTTGAAAGGATCTTCCGTGAGGAGAAAGGCTTTGACATTGTGGCGAATTTTTCGGCTCACAAGCATGTCCGTAGTGAGAAGGACAAATATTCGGTACAGGCACTCATTGAAAACAATGATATCAAGGCAAAAAGATTCCTTGACCTGTTGGCCGTTTACCCGCCTAGGCACTTCTTCTGTGTCTCCACTGACAAGGCCGCCAATCCGGTGAATATCATGGGAGCCAGCAAACGTATTATGGAAGATATGATTATGGCGTATTCTTCCAAGTTCAAGGTGACCACCGCCCGTTTTGCCAATGTGGCTTTTTCCAACGGTTCTTTGCCGGATGGCTGGATACAGCGTGTCATGAAAAAGCAGCCGTTGGCTGCACCCAATGATGTGAAACGCTACTTTGTCTCTCCGGAGGAAAGCGGCCAGATATGTATGCTTGCCTGCATACTAGGTAAGAATGGTGAAATATTCTTCCCAAAGTTGGGCGAAAGACAGATGCTCACTTTCTCTTCCATTTGTGATGAGTATATAAAAGCGGTTGGCTGCGAGAAGAAAGAGTTTGCAACGGATGAGGAAGCGAAGAAATTTGCTTCGGAAATGGCATTTAACAATAAGGATTATCCTGTGGTGTATTTTAAAAGTGACACGACAGGAGAGAAAGCCTACGAGGAGTTCTATGTTCCTGGGGAAAAAATTAATATGGATCGTTTTTGCAGCCTAGGGGTGATTGAGGAAGTGGTGAAACGGCCGATGGCTGAGATAGACGCATTCTTTACTGAAATGGAGAATATATTTGCCGAACCGGATTTTACCAAGGAAGAGGTGGTTATGGCGATAAAGCGTTTCATCCCCAACTTTGAACATGAGGAAAAGGGGAAGAATCTGGACCAGAAAATGTAATTTAAACGAGTGAATGATATGAAAGAAAAAGTATTGGAAATAGTAAATGAAATCAGGGTGGCAAAAGAATTGTCTGCCATAACCCAACTTCATGCCGAAGACAATCTTCGTGATGACTTGGAATTCACATCATTCGATCTGGCAGAACTGACAGTTCGAATTGAGGATGAATTTGACATTGATATTTTTGAGGATGGTTTGGTAAATACTATCGGTGAAGTTTACTCAAAACTTCAAAAGTAAGATATAATATGACTGTATTTTTATGCGATGGCGAATGTGAGTACTCTTATGATGACTTGCTCCGTCACCTGAATCAGGACAACTATTTTCCTTTATTAAAGACGCATCACCTTTTTTCCTATTTTGGCAATTTGGTCAAGGCATTGACAAACGACGTTCCGCTTGTCTTGCTCGATTCAGATCTTAGCCCTGCGGAACTTGATGGTGTGGATGAAAGCCTGGTCAATCAGTCTATCCCCCTTTCTGTGAAGCGGTTGCCATCCATGGGAGAAGTGATAGAAGCGCTAGTACATTCAACTTCTGAAATAACCATGTTTACTTCAGGCACTACCGGTCAACCCAAAAAGGTAGTGCACAGCATACAGACTTTAACTCGCTCTGTGCGCCGGGGAGAAAAGTACAACAATCAAATTTGGGCGTATGCTTACAATCCTACGCATATGGCAGGTTTGCAAGTGTTTTTCCAGGCATTTGAAAATCTCAATACATTAATTAATGTATTTAATCGTACCCGTTCCGAAATCTTCAATCTGATAAAAAAACACTCTATAACCCATATTTCCGCCACTCCTACTTTCTATCGTCTATTATTGCCCTATGAAAGAGCTTATTCTTCGGTTATCCGTCTGACGTTGGGGGGGGAAAAGAGTGATGGACATCTTTATAATGTCATCCGTCAGATATTCCCGTCAGCTCAAATAAACAATGTCTATGCTTCTACAGAAGCGGGGTCCTTGTTTGCGGCCAAAGGAGAAAACTTTCAGATTCCTGCATCGATTCATGATATGTTCCAGGTAGTCGATGACGAACTCCTGATTCATCGCTCTCTGTTAGGACAATCCGACAGTTTCAGGTTTGATGGTGATTATTATCATTCCGGTGATTTGATAGAATGGATAAATCGCGAAGAGGGAGTGTTCAAATTCAAAAGTAGAAAAAATGAGCTGATCAATGTTGGAGGATATAAAGTGAATCCGGGCGAAGTTGAGAATGTGCTCAATGCCATAAAAGGCATTCGTCAGTCTTTGGTATTCGGCAAAGCCAATTCAGTTTTGGGCAATATACTTTGTGCGGAGGTGCAACTTGAAGAAGGAGTACGGCTTTCAGAACTTGAAATTCGCCGTATCCTGAAAGACAGTCTTCAGGATTTTAAAATCCCCCGTCGCATCAGATTCGTCGAATCCTTCTCGTTAACAAGAACAGGTAAATTAAAACGATTATGAATTTCTTAGTAACCGGGTGCTCACGTGGAGTGGGTCTTGAAATCTGCCGGGCGCTTTTACAACAAGGGCATATTGTCTATGGAGTAGCCCGCTCTTACACCAATGAGTTTAAATTTTTGGAAACCGAATATGCCGGACGTGTATTTTTCAAAAGTATCGACTTAAGTGATAGTGAAAATGTACGCAAGACAGTTTTTAGAGAATTTATACACAACGGCATCCAGCTTCATGGATATGTGAACAATGCGGCCATGGCTTATGACGATATTGTGACCAACCTCAATTTGGAAAAGCTGCAAGCCATGTATGCGGTCAATGTATTTACACCGATGATGATAACCAAGTATGCACTTCGTAATATGTTGCTTCATCATACCAAAGGTTGTATTATTCACATATCTTCCATTTCTGCTCATACAGGTTACAAAGGACTGGCCATGTATGCTTCCAGCAAAGGAGCCTTGGAAGCTTTTTCTAAGAATACGGCCCGTGAATGGGGTGGTCTTGGTATCCGTAGCAATGTTGTGGTACCGGGTTTCATGGAGACGGCTATGAGTTCCACTCTTTCTGAAGAACAGAAAGAACGTATTTATAAACGCACCTCGTTAAAGGCTGCCACATCGGTCCGTTCAGTTGCTGAGACTGTCGTTTTCTTGTTGTCAGACTCGGCATGTAGCATTACAGGACAAAACATTCATGTAGATAACGGAACGGTTTAAGAAGAATATGTATGGAGAGTGTTTATAATATAAAGCAAGTTCCAACTTGTGAAGTCAATAAGTTGGTTCATTTTATCAATATGCATTGGAAACACAATCATTCGCTTGCTGTATCCCGGGAATTACTCAATTTCCAGCATCTGGACAAAGATAAGGATTGTTACAATTTCCTTGTTGCGGAAAATAAAGAGACCGGTGAATATGATGCTTTGATAGGTTTCATTCCGGTTGCGCAATATGATAAGGATTTGGTTGGAAATGGCGATTATTGGGGAGCGATATGGAAAATACGAGATGATATTTATAACTCGGAGTTAAACACGGTAGCTTTCTTTTTGTGGCGCAGCCTCTTCAAATTACCATATTTTCACTCCTATGCGGCTATAGGTATAAGTGACATTGCCAGGCAGATTTATAAAGTCTCCCGCATACCGGTTGACTACCTTCGTCAATATTACCTTCGCAACAGCCGCATAAAGAATTATCAAATAGCCTTCTTTCCTGTAGGAAGCCAGAATGGTTCTGCCATTTCCGATGAATCGTATACCCTGCAATTGGTCCATAATGTAGAATGGGATAAAATAGCTATAAAAGGAGAATACGCTCCCTTCAAGACCCCTTTGTATTTTTGCCATCGCTTTGCGGAACATCCTGTTTACCATTATCAGTTTGTCGAGGTAAAGAAGAATGGAATATTGGAATCCGTTTGGACAGTGCGGATTATGAGAGTGGGCGATTCATCAGCCTTTAGAATTGTTGATGTATTGGGTAAACTTCCCAATACATGTGTCAAGGGACAGCTGCTCGATATACTTTATCAGACGGGAGCGGAATATATGGATTTTATGAATTTTGGGCTGCCTGAAGAGACCTTTACAAAAATGGGATTTGAGCTGTTGGATTTGGATGGTGAGACAATCGTCCCCAACTATTTTGAACCTTTTGAACAGCGTAATGTGAAGATTGAAATAGCATATAAGACAAAGGGTGATAATTATGTCGCATTTAAAGCGGATTCCGATCAGGACCGCCCCAACATACTCTAATTTTAATTCATACTATTATGAATGCTGATAAACTTACCGTGGTCATGTACCACTATGTGCGCGATTTGCAAAATTCACGCTATCCCCAAATAAAAGGATGCGATGTGCGACTTTTTAAGGAACAGATCAAATTTCTGCAGAAACACTATAATTTTGTCACTATTGAACAGGTTATAAATGCATATAGGGGGGGGCATAGTGACAAATTGCCACCTCATGCCGTGCTTCTCTCTTTCGATGATGCTTATGCCGACCATTTTGAATATGTTTTCCCGATTTTGGAGCATGAGCATATTCAAGGTGCCTTCTATCCTCCAGTGAAGGCAGTTACAGAGCATACGGTACTGGATGTAAATAAGATACATTTTATTCTTGCCTCTACACCCGAAGATAATTTTCCCGTTTTATTGAATGAGATAAAACAGCTCATTCTGACCAATACGGATGAGTTCGGGTTAAAATCATACGATGAATATTTCAAGGAACTGGCAGTGGCTAACCGTTTCGATCCTGCCGAGGTTATCTTCGTAAAACGGCTGCTTCAAGTGGCTTTGCCTGAAGTATTAAGAAAGAGGATGGCTGATATTCTGTTTGAGAAAATTGTAGGTATTGAGGAATCTGCCTTTAGCAGGGAACTTTATATGTCGGTTGACCAAATCAAGTGTATGGTTGATTGTGGCATGCACATTGGCAGCCATGGTTATGACCATTATTGGCTAGGCTCATTGCCACGTGAGAAACAGGAATTTGAAATTAAGAAGTCCATCGAATTTATAAATGAAGTGGGTGGGGATGTCGACAATTGGACTATCTGTTATCCATACGGTGACCGTAATAAAGAAACCATTCAGCTGCTGAAGGAAAACGGATGCAAATTGGGCATGACTACCGATGTGGATTTGGCAGACCTTACTGACCATGAAGGCGATGCTATATTTAATCTTCCCCGGTTGGACACTAATGATTTGCCTAAAGATGCCAATGCGCCTGTCAATCAGTGGTATTAAATAATAATTCAACATACAGCAATGAACAACGCTGAAATCTGTGAATTCATTCACCATCTTTTTGGAACACAAGATTTTGTTCCCCTGAGTGCTCCCAAGTTTATCGGAAACGAGAAAAAATACCTCAACGAATGTATTGATACGACTTTCGTGTCAAGTGTCGGTGCTTTTGTTGACCGCTTTGAGCACGATATGGCTGTGTACACCGGTGCCAAGCGTGCCGTAGTCTGTGTGAGTGGTACCAATGCCCTTCACATGGCCATGCTGCTAGTGGGTGTAGAACGCGATGATGAGGTGCTCACCCAAGCTCTGACCTTCATCGCTACTTGCAATGCTGTCAGTTATATCGGAGCATATCCTGTTTTTATTGATGTGGACAAAGAAACGATGGGACTTTCGCCCCGAGCTGTCAAGGCATGGCTGGAGAGGAATGCTGAACTGAAAGAAGGAGTTTGCTATAACAAGCGTACCGGTCGCCGTGTAAAAGCTTGTATTCCCATGCACACTTTCGGCCATCCCGTAAAAATAGATGAACTGGCGGATATCTGCCGTGAGTGGCATATCGAATTGGTTGAAGACGCAGCCGAAAGTATCGGCAGTTTTTATAAAGGCCGCCATACCGGTACATTCGGAAAGGTGGGTGCTATTAGCTTTAATGGAAACAAAACCATCACTACAGGTGGTGGAGGCATGTTGCTTTTCCAGGATGAAGAACTGGGCGCATACGCCAAGCACCTTACTACCCAGGCTAAGATACCTCATCGTTGGGAGTTTCGTCATGACCATATTGGTTATAATTACCGGATGCCGAATATCAATGCCGCTCTAGGTTGTGCCCAGTTGGAGAATCTAGACCGCTATGTGGCAGATAAGCGTGAAACAGCAGCCTGCTATGCTGAGTTTTTCAAGGGTAAGGAAGATATTACTTTTTTTACTGAACCTGCTGATTGCAAATCGAATTATTGGCTCAATGCGGTGGTACTAAAGGATAAGGCGGCTCAACTTGATTTTTTGGAGTACACAAATGATCATGGTGTGATGACCCGTCCCGTTTGGGAACTGATGAATCGACTGCCCATGTTCGAGCATTGCGAAACGGACGGGCTGGAGAATACCGAGTGGCTGGCTGACCGGGTGGTGAATATTCCTAGTAGTGTAAGATTAGATAAATGAAAAAAATCGCAGTTGTCACTGGTGCACGTTCAGAGTATGGACTGCTACGTTGGGTGATAGATGAGATACATCATGCTACTGAGTTACAGTTGCAGCTTATCGTTACAGGCGGACACCTGTCTCCCGAACAGGGGTTGACTTATCGTTGTATTGAGGAGGACGGATATGATATTGATGCTAAAGTCGATATGTTGTTGTCCTCGGATTGTGCTTCTGGTATAGCGAAATCTATGGGGATGTGCAGTATTGGGATGAGCGATGCTTTTCTGCATCTTCAGCCTGATATGATTGTTGTCTTAGGCGACAGATATGAGTTGCTTCCCATAGTTGGTACTGCTTTGGTGATGCGTATTCCGATAGCTCATATTTCAGGAGGTGACATCACTGAAGGAGCTATTGACAATGAAGTGCGCAATGCTGTTACAATGATGTCTACACTCCACTTTCCGGGTACTCAAACTTCTGCAGCCCGTATTGGTAGGATGATTGGAACTATGAAGAATGTTTTTGTTGTAGGTGAGACCAATTTAGATAATTTTTTACGTTTGTCGCTTTTGTCAAGGAATGAATTAGCAGAGTCTTTAAATATTGATTTAGGTAAAAAATGGATATTGATGACTTACCATCCGGTAACTAAAGAAAGCCGTGAGAAGAATCTTTTCGATGTAAATAGTTTACTCCATGTGCTCCAGTCGTTAGGTGATGACTATGAAATACTAGTTTCTAAGTCTAATACAGATTTATATGGTTCGGATATTAATCAACTTTTAAATGATTATGTATGCAATAAGCCTTGTTTTCATTTGTTTACCTCGTTAGGACAGAAGTGTTATGTCAGCCTTCTTCCTCAGTTATATTGTATGATAGGTAATTCGTCCAGTGGAGTATATGAAACGGGTTATTGGAAGTTGCCTACGATTAATATAGGACATCGTCAAGAAGGCAGATATATGACATCTAACATTATTTGTTGCGATAATTGTTCTGAGTCTATTATTCAGTCTTTAAAGAAAATTGAAACAGACGAATTTCAGCAAATGTTAAAGTATATTGATAATCCTTATGGTGATGGCAATGCTTCCAAACGTATTGTAGAACAGATAAAAATGTATTTTAATGCAGTTAAGTAATCTAAAAACACCTTGTTTTATTTTGGATTCGGATAAGTTGGTATCTAATGTTTTGGAATTTAAAAGAGCTTTGAACAGTCGCTTTTCAAACCATTGCATTGGATACTCAATTAAGACGAATTCACTTCCTTATATGTTGCACATGCTTAATGAGTTGGGATGCTATGCTGAAGTAGTATCTTATACAGAGTATGCATTAGCTTTGCAAGTTGGTTTTGAGAAGAGCCATATTGTATATAATGGTCCAGCTAAAGATAAGGAGACTTTTTTAGATGCAATAAAGAATGGTGCATATGTAAATATAGATACAAAACGTGAAATAGAATGGTTGAATGATTTGAACAAACAGCATTCTTATAAGGTCGGCATTCGTGTCAATTTGAATTTAGGGAAGATTTCGCCAGAAGATGCTAAAGAGGGCGAATCGGATAGCAGATTTGGTTTTTCGTTTGAAAATGGAGAACTGGAAGAAGCAATAAATAAAATTCAATTATGCAAAAATGTAAAACTTGGAGGTTTGCATCTGCATCGTACTTCATTGACTCGTTCTTTAAATGTTTATAGGAATATTTGCAAATATGCTATTCGGATCATTAATTCATTAGGTCTAGAACTTGATTATATTGATGTTGGTGGTGGTTATTTTGGTGACAAGCCTAATGCACCTACTTATAAAGAATATGTGGACACTATCTATTCAAGTTTGTTAGAGGAAGGGATTGATGTTTCTAAAATGAAAGTCATAGTGGAACCAGGAAATGCAATAGTTGCTTCACCTTTTAGTTTTTTATCGGAGATCATTGATACAAAAAAAATAGGTGACTCTCAAATTATAGTAACTGATGGTTCTCGTAATGATGTGGACCCTTTTTTCCTGAAAAAAGACTATTTTAAATCTTTCATCAGAAAGCAAGAGGAAAAAGTGTTCATTGATTCACAAATGGTTGTAGGATGTAGTTGTTTGGAGTATGACAAGCTTTTTACACTTCAAAATCAGCCATTACTAAATGTCGGTGATAGAATACTTTACCAAAATGTCGGTGCATACACTATGACTTTATCACCACTGTTCATTCGATTTTTTCCTAGAGTTTATTTGAAAACTTTAAATGGTTATGAGATAATTAGAGAGGAATGGACTGTCAATGATTTAAAGCAATAACAATAAACTTTATAGTTATGAATAATATTCTGTGTTGTAATGCGGGCCGTAGAGGGCGTTTAATGATAGATATGCGTAAGACTATCGGTGATAGTGGTAATGTGGTTGCTACAGATAACTGGTCGGTAGCCCCAGCAATATTTTTCGCAAACAAGCAATATGTAGTTCCTAAAATTACACATCCAAATTATATTCAAGAAGTACTTGGTATTTGTAAGAAAGAAGATATTAAAGCTATTTTTACTTTAATCGACCCTGAAATAGATCTTTTAGCATCAAATAAAAAGAAGTTTGAAGAAATTGGTGTTCTTCCTCTTTGTCCTTCTAAGCAAACTGCTGATTTGTGCTTTGATAAGTACAGTATGTACCTGTATTTAAAAAATCATGGTGTTAATACACCGCTTACTTTCCATGAATTAGATGATTTCAAAGCTGCATACTTCAAAGGTGAAATTCAATTTCCTGTTTTCATCAAACCACGTACAGGTAGTGGTAGTGTTGGAGCGCATAAGGTCAATACCATGCAGGATTTGGAAAACTATTATGCTGAGAATGCTTTCGATTATATCATTCAGGAGTTTATGCAAGGTGATTGCGATGCAGATGCTTATATTGATTATTATTCAAAGGAAGTGGTTTCTATTTTTTCAAAAAAGAAAATTGAAACTCGTATCGGTGGGGCCAGTAAAACTATTTCATTCAAAGACCAGCGTTTGTTTGACTTCGTGCAGTCTTTTATGCATCTTTTCGACTTTGCTGGAGCAATCGATATGGATTTCTTTTTTAGAGATGGAGAGTACTATCTGTCTGAAATAAATCCTCGTTTTGGCGGAGCCTATTTGCATGCGTATGGTGCTGGAGTTGATTTCTTTAAACTGATCATCAATAACATTAATGGTGTTACCAATGAAGTTCGCATTGGTGATTATGATGAAGGTGTGCTCATGTTGATGTATGATGATGTAGTCATAACTAAGGAAGTTGACCTTTTAAGAGATTATCATGATTAATCACGTTTATATAATAGCCGAAGCCGGAGTGAATCACAATGGTCGGTTGGATTTGGCTCTTCAGCTCTGTAATGCCGCCAAAGATGCGGGAGCTGATGCCGTGAAATTTCAGACATGGAAAACAGAGAAGATTGTTACTCGGAATGCTGAATTAGCTGTTTATCAGGAGAATAACATATCCGATAAGACCAAATCACAGTTTAAGATGTTGAAAGAACTTGAATTGAGCTATGATAATTTTGAAGTAGTGAAAAATCATTGTGATGAGATAGGTATCCAGTTCCTTTCTACTCCTGATGAAATAGATAGTCTAGACTTTCTTTGTAATTTTAATTTGCCTTTCATCAAGCTGGGATCGGGAGATGTTACCAATATTCCTTTTCTTCGTCTTGTTGGTAGCAGACATATTGATGTTGTCCTTTCTACAGGAATGTCGTATCTCGGTGATGTAGAGATAGCATATCGCACCTTGATAGAAGCAGGAGCTAAAAGTGTTTCTTTACTTCATTGTACTACTAACTATCCATGTCCCATGCATGAAGTAAATCTTCGGGCTATACAAACTCTTAAGGATGCATTTCATTGTTCCGTAGGTTATTCAGACCATACAATGGGTGTGGAAGTACCTGTTGCAGCTGTAGCAATGGGAGCTGAAATCATAGAGAAACATTTTACGCTTGATAAGGAAATGGACGGTCCTGACCACAAAGCCTCCCTCAATCCCGAGGAACTCAAACAAATGGTTGTCGCCATCCGTCATATAGAACAAGCTTTAGGTGATGGCATCAAACAGCCTAATGAGAGTGAGAAACAAATTTCAGAAGTAGTGCTCAAACGTATTGTGGCGGCTACACCAATAAAGGAAGGTGAGGTGCTCTCGGCGGATAATATGACTGTGAAACGCAGTACCGTTGGTTTGAAAGCTTCTTTATGGGATTTGGTAAACGGGCGTATAGCTACCTGCAATTATGCTATAGACGAACCTATTATCATTTAAAAATAGACAATAGTAATGAATATACTTGTAATAATTCCTGCACGTGGTGGAAGTAAAGGAATACCTCACAAGAATGTTAAGGAATTAAATGGAAAACCGTTGATATGCTATAGCATTGATGCGGCTCCTCAGGTTGACACCAGGTTTAAAATTTTTGAAACAACCAGCATTGATGCGGCTCGTCAGCTTACCACCGATGAGAATATTTGTGTTTCTACTGATGATGATGTCATTATCAAGGTTGTAGAGGATTATGGCTTGAAAGTTCATTTTAAACGCCCTGCAGAGTTGGCTACAGATTGTGCAGGAACAAATGGAGTACTGCTCCATGCTTTGGAGTTTTATGAGAAACAAGGTCGTAAATATGATGTAGTAGTTTTGTTGCAACCCACTTCTCCTTTTCGTGAGACTAAATCATTGAAGGAGGCTGTGGCTTTGTATACTTCTGACATAGATATGCTTGTTTCGGTGAAAGAAGCGGCAACTAATCCATATTATAATAGTTTTGAGGAGGATGCTGAAGGCTTATTGGTCATCAGCAAAGGGGATGGTACTATTGAACGGCGTCAGGATGCACCTAAGGTATGGGAGTTTAACGGTTCTATTTATGTGATTAATAGCACTCGCCTTAAAGAAGTAGGTTTGTCCAAACTCAATAGAATACGTAAATATGTTATGGATGATCTTCATTCAATAGATATTGATAGTATGTTTGACTGGTATATGGCGGAAAAGGTAATCAGTAGTCATCTTATTGAAAATTAATTTATATGAATTGCTCTCATATTATTCTCCAATCTTTCTCTATTATTGATGCCATTCGCTGCATCAATGAGATTCACAATGAACCACTGGTGCTCTTTGTGGTAGATGAGAACAAAAGGATGCAAGGTACCCTTACCGATGGTGATGTGCGTCGTGCCTTGATTAAAGGTATAGATGTGGATGCTCCTATTAGTGAGGCCATGCATCGTAATTTTAACTTTTTACGTCGCGGAGTGAACGATAGAGTGGAGGATATTCACCACCAACGTGATTTAAGGATGCGTTTGGTACCCATACTTGATGAAGAAAATCATATTTGCGAAATCATCAATTTGGAACATTATGTAACTAAATTGCCAATTGATGCTGTATTAATGGCCGGTGGTAAGGGGGAACGCCTTCGTCCGTTAACGGAGAAAACTCCTAAGCCCCTAATTAAGGTAGGTGACAAGTGTATCATTGATTATAATATTGATCGTTTGCTTTCATACGGTTTGAATCATATATCTGTAACGGTTAACTATCTTGGCGACCAGATTGAGGAACATTTCCGGGAGGAACGTGATGGGGTGAAGATAGTTACTGTGCGTGAACCGAAATATCTAGGTACCATTGGCAGTATCAAGTTCGTGGAAACTTTTTACAATGATACGGTGCTGGTAATGAACTCAGACCTCTTTACGAATATTGATTTTGAGGATTTTTTCCTTCATTTCTGTCAGCATGATGCTGACATGAGTGTGGCAGCTGTGCCCTACGTAGTGAAGGTGCCATACGGTGTGTTCAATCTCAAAGGACGAGAAATCAAGGGCGTTACCGAGAAACCTACCATCAGTTATTATGCAAACGCCGGTATATACCTTATCAAACGCAAATTGCTTGACCTTATTCCTGATGATATCTTCTTTAATGCCACTGACTTCATGGATAAACTCATAGAACAGGGATACAAGGTGATTCGCTATCCTATTAGTGGATATTGGCTGGATATTGGTCAGCATGATGAATTGGCTAGGGCAAGGGAGATGGAAACATTTGAAATAAATTTGAAATACAATATACAATGTATAAAATTGCAGTTATTGGTGCCGGACAATTGGGTAGCCGTCATTTGCAAGGACTCAAATTGTCCAAACTAAAATCTGATATTTGGGTGGTTGATAATAATCCAAATTCACTTCAAATAGCGCAACAACGTTATGAAGAAGGTGAAGTGAACAGTAATCAAACTATTTATTACATACAACTTATCGATCAATTGCCTGCTGAATTAGATCTGGTAGTCATAGCTACTAGTTCAAAACCACGATTAACGATTTTAAAAAGTTTACTTGCAAAAGTGAAAGTGGTCAATATCATTTTAGAAAAATTTTTGTTTACAGGACTGGCTGATTATGATGAAGCCGCACAGTTGTTGCAGATCAATCACGTCAACGCATGGGTAAACTGTCCGCGACGTCTATTTGGCTTTTATGCAGAAATCGATTCAATGATAGATAAGCAAAAGCCTCTTGTTATGGAATATGCTGATTCTAATTGGGGATTATGTTGCAATTCTATACACATGATAGACATATTTATGATGCTGTCAGGAGAAAAAGCCTATATCGCTGATTTTTCTGGAATTATACCTCAGGTTAAGGATAGCAGGCGTAATGGATATATAGAATTTGATGGCATCGTAAATGTATCAACTCCCAATGGAAGTACCTTACGACTGACTTGTGTGGATGATGATACTGTTCAGCATCAGATGACTATTATCAATGGCTCTCATCATATTATTATTAATGAGCCGGAAGGATGGTAATAAACAGCCCGTTCATATAAAATATCAGAGTCAATTGACTGGTGTTGTAGCTGATGAAATTCTGTTAAATGGTAATTGCAAACTTACTACTTATGCCGAATCGTCAAACTATCATAAAGTATTTCTAAAAGGTATACTGGGTGTTTATAATAAAGTGACGGGCGATATGCATGACAGATGCCCTATCACATAATAAATATAAGATGTAATTATATGAT
>OCAH01000454.1_pt1 | contig 13728 bp, 7 predicted proteins | sample 1477131 | NCBI WGS metagenome assembly OCAH01 (sample SAMEA2580291, study PRJEB22360) | human gut metagenome | biome: human gut; feature: human-associated habitat; material: faeces | place: Denmark | collected 2008/2010
ATAATATAATGCTATCTTTTCTTTTCTTTTTTTTTGTTATTCTTAATAAATTACAAGTTATGAAACACTCATGGTGGCGCTTTTAAGAGAGAATGCATGTTATTTTGTACGTTCTTTATAAATGGAATATCGCATATTGCTCAAAAAAACAAATAACATGATTCAGTGGGATAAAGATGTTAAATATCAGTTTCAAGGATCATTTTTCCTAATCGGTTTATGAAAGGCTCTTCCTTTCCCCTCCTTTTTCTTGTTAAGTAGCCATTCACAATAATTTCATCTATTCACAAATCTCCTTATCATCTTTCTCATCCGGATAGTCACTTTCATGTAGCAAAACAAGTAAGTGTACTTACTTCGTCATTTAAGTATACTTACTTGTTTTATGAAATGCACTTACTTTTTGGGACTTCAATATGAGTGAAATTTATGTCGGTATATGTTTTTTATATACTTCAAAGACAAAACGTATTTCATCGTAAGAAGCATATTCGCCTAACTTTTCTTTTATTTCCTTCACTCCTTGTGGCAGAGAGGGGAGTTTCTGGAGATGAGCTGTAATATAATTTATTTTTTCTTGGTCGACTAATTCTTGTAGTTTGATATCTCCAGTCTGGACATAGTGTAAAAGGTGGTTGCTGATGGTACCGGTAGTCAATTCCCGGAATTCAGCGATTTCCTTTACCTTCATCCCTTCTTTAAATAATCTGAAACTGACCTTTTTGGTGTCTTCTTTATTTTTTTTATTTTCCCGGGGGACAAATACGGTTCTTATTTCAGGGCGTTGCAGATTTTGTTCTTTCATATAATTCCGGATAATTTCCAGAAGTTCCAAACCATAATTCTCTACCCCCTTATGTCCGAAATAAGGGACAGCTTCCAATGATTCTGCATCATTAGGCAATAGATTGACCATTCCCAACAGAGCTTTTTGCTGGATAATGACATAGGTCGGCATACCGGTTTCTTTTGCTTTAGTTCCACGCCATTCGGTGATTTTCCGATAAAGTTCTGGGTGGAGTATGTCGTTGGGAACTTCAATTCTCTTCCGTTCCCTGGATGCGCGTTCTCTGGGGGTGCGCTCTTTTCTGTCGTGTGCCGTTGTACCTGAGGAGTTTTCATTATCGGTTCCGCTTAAAAGGATATATGCTTTTTTACGTAGATAGTCGCTGGCGTGAAAACCATTATCTTCTACATATTGTAGCAAGGAAAGTTTCTGTGTCAAAGTGTTTAAGAACTCTTCCAAGGTGTTGTTCGTTTTCTTTCTTAGTTCTTTATTGTCCGTGGGAAGATTAGTCGCTTCAGCCAGTTTATGGAAAGGGCGTAGTTTTTGTTCAAAATAGGCGGCTCCTTTTATGATGCGTATTTGCAGGTTGTTATTCGTATTATAATCAGTAGATTGTGTTACCAGACGTTCATATTGTTTGTGGAAACGATAGGATACATCCACTATTTCAGTAGTGAATATTTGTATCTGCTTTTTATATTCTGCCAGTAACTGAGGGAAGAGTTTGTAGAAATGTTCGTCAATCAGTCGGGCTTGCTCATTGAATGAACGGGCTATCGGTGAGAAATCGAATAGTTCGCTAACGAGATTGAGAAAATAAGTTTGTTGCATGGCACAGAGCAATTCTTCATTGGGGGTATGTGTTTCTATATACTGATTATAATCATCGATTATTGTATCGCTGATAATGGCGTTGACGGAAAGTGGGGAACTGAGAACCATCCCTTCCAATGTTTTGCATCGGCTCAAGGCAACGTATGCCTGTCCGTGGGCGAAAGCGGAGCGAGCGTCAATAATGGCGTGTTCAAAAGTCAGTCCTTGGCTTTTATGAATAGTGATGCCCCATGCCAGTTTTACAGGGTATTGCTTGAAGACTCCTTCTTGTTCTTCGGTTATTTCTTTTGTTTCTTCATTTAGCACATATTTGCTGTTTGTCCATTCCTCGGGTTGGACAATGATTTTTTCATTCTTTTCTTTGGTGTGGACGGTAAATCCATCCTCATTTATAGAGGTGATTTCGCCAATCATACCATTATAATAACGTTTTTCCGGTGAGGGGTCATTTTTAACGAACATGATTTGCGCTCCTTTTTTCAGCATCAATGTTTCATCTGTAGGATAAGAATATTCAGGAAAAATTCCGGTGACTTCTGCCTTGTAACTGAAAACCGGTTCTTTGATGAGTGAAAGCTCGTGATCATTAATCTGTTGTGCTTGGTAATTGTGAGTGGTGAGTTGGATATATCCTTTTTCTTTGGCAGGATGGAAATTGGGAATATATCTTTGGTTCAATTCTGCGAGTGTCTGTTCGTCGGCTTTATTCTCCCGGACTTTGTTCAGTAGGGAAAGGAAATAGGGATCATTTTGGCGGTAGACTTGTTTTAGCTCGATGGTGGCGTAGGTGGTTTTTTTTAAGGCGAGGCTTCCAAAGAAATAGGAGGTATCATAATAGTGGTTCAGCATATTCCATTCCGTTTCTTTCACTACGGGGGCAAGTTGTTGCAGGTCGCCTATCATTAGCAGTTGTACGCCTCCAAAAGGTTTATACCGGTCCCGGTACCGGCGGAGTACAGAGTCGATGGCATCTAGCAGATCTGCTCTTACCATACTTATTTCATCAATAATCAGCAGATCCATGCTTCGGATGATGTTAATTTTTTCTTTGCTGAACCGGAAATGTTTTTGTTCGGTATTGAACGTGGTATCGGGGATGAAAGGTGCAAATGGCAGTTGGAAAAAGGAGTGGATGGTAACGCCTCCCGCATTGATGGCAGCTATTCCGGTGGGGGCGACTATGACTGTGCGTTTGGGAGATTCTTTCTTCAGATTGCGTAGGAAGGTTGTTTTTCCGGTTCCTGCTTTTCCGGTGAGGAAGAGATGGGTGCCAGTATTCTCTATTATTTGCCAGGCACGCTGTAGTTCTGGGTTATTCATTATTTCCTAATGTTAGTATATTATTTGGTAAAGTTACTGCTTTTATTTAAGGCGGGGAAACTTTGGAGGAATATTTTCTTTGTTTGGTGGATTGCTATCGTTGTTGGAGGCATAAAATTTGAGGCAGCTTTCATTTGCTTTTAAAAGTAAAAGTGTATATTTGTACCATTATTCTCCTTTTATTTAATACGGTTTGATAGGCAATGAGCATTGATTTGAATGCATTTAATAAATTCTTTATAGACTACCAGCAACGTTTTGTCCACTTTGCCTGTACCTATGTGCATGATGAAGCTGTTGCCGAAGATTTTGTTGTGGAATCAATGATGTACTATTGGGAGAACAAAGATCGTTTGTCTGCTGATACTAATATTCCGGCTTATGTCTTGACCACGATAAAGCATAAGTGTATTGACTATTTGCGCCATCAACAAGTCTATCAGGATGCTTCTGACGAAATAGCCCGAATCTATGCATGGGAATTGTCGGGCAGAATCATGACTTTGGAAGATTTCGAGCCCTATGAGGTTTTTACAAAGGAAATACAGGAGATTGTTGATAGGACACTGGATGCTTTGCCCGAACAGACTCGGAAAATCTTTGTGATGAGCCGTAATGAAAATAAATCCCATAAAGAAATAGCAGAACTATTGGATATTACAACCAAGGGAGTGGAATTTCATATATCGAAAGCTACCAGGACGTTACGTCTTGCATTGAAGGATTATCTGCCGGTATCCTTACTTTTTTTCTATTTGCATTAAAAAAAACAGTTTTTCACTAGGGAATGTTCTTTCCCATCCGCTATTACTATAAATACGTAAAACAAAAGTGTTTATGGATAAGGATTTGTTATACCGTTTTTTTGAAGGTCATGCTTCTTTGGAAGATATGAAAGTGGTTAAAGAATGGGCCGGTGCTTCTGAGGAGAATGCCGGGCTGTTGCGTAGGGAACGCAAACTGTTTAATGCTATGATTCTTGCAGGTCATTCCCGACGGACTGATATACAGAGAATGAGGAACAGGAGGAACTATTTTATCAGGGAATTCCTGAAAATAGCTTCTGTAATAGTGATAACGGTGAGTGTGACGGTTGTATTATTTTCAATAGGTAAAGATAATGGAGGTATGTATTTAGCGATGCAGACCATTACCGTACCGGCCGGCCAGCGTGTTAACCTCGATTTGCCCGATGGGTCAAACGTTTGGCTGAATGCCGGAACTACAATGCAATATCCTGTTTCTTTTATGACAGACAAACGGGAGGTGATATTAGATGGAGAGGCTTACTTTGAGGTGGCTCATAATGAAAAGAGTCCGTTTGTGGTACATACAAGTACATTGGATGTAGAAAGTATTGGGAACAAAATTCAATGTGGAAGCTTATTCAGCACGAAAAATATTCGAAACGTCTTTGATGGAAGGCAGAGTAAAGGTAAAATTACCTCACGATGAAAAGAATTCCGTCATCTTGGCACCCAATCAGAAAACGACTTTGATAGACGGCCGATTGGTGGTGAGTAAAATTGATGATTATAATGTATATCGTTGGAAAGAGGGGTTATATTGTTTCAGAAATAAACCTTTTGCTGATATTATAAAAGACTTGGAGAAATATTATGATTTGAAAATACAGATGGATAAAAAGGAAATAGCAAAGGTTGCATTAACTGGGAAATTTAGGATTTCTGATGGATTGGACTATGCGCTGCGTGTCCTGCAAAACGATGTAGCCTTTATTTATCAAAGAAATCGGGATAATGACATCATTCATATAAAGTAAGAAATGTATTAACCTTCTAAAATGGAAAATCAGCCTATGAAGCAATCCTTATGAAAAACAACTAAAGAGCCGATGGGTGTTTGCACCACCCACCGACCCGACTAACACAATTATTTTTAATAAATCGTATTAATAACCATTTGCAAAGATATGAAAAACATTCCTTTGCCGGATCTTTATTATCTTGAAAATCCGGATTTAAAACAATTATTTAGAATTATGCGAATATCAATATTCTTATTGTTCTTCTGCCTGTTCAGCCTGATGGCCGAAAATAGTCACTCACAGAATGCGAGGGTAACTATCAATAGAAGCGATGCCCCGTTGGAATCTATATTGAATGAGATAGAGTCTCAAACGGACTATCTTTTTATATACAAGGAAGATGTGAACGTAAAGATGCGTAAAAGCATTCATGTAAGCAGCAAGCCGGTAGCGGAAGTCTTATCGATTTTACTTGCAGAGTCATCTGTTGCATACAAGATGGCGGGAAATCATATTATTCTTACCCGGAATGCTGCATTGGCGGCACAGCAGCAAAAATTGGGAATAGCTGGTACTGTAACTGATGCATCCGGAGAAGTTTTAATAGGTGTTTCGGTATTGATAAAAGGATCGGGTCAAGGTACCGTAACAGATCTTGATGGTAATTTCTCTTTGGCAGCGAATATGGGTGATATACTTCAATTCAGCTATACAGGATATATTCCGCAAGAAATCAAACTGAAAGACAATCATTCATTGAGCATTGTCTTGAAAGAAGATGTGAAGTCGCTGGATGAAGTAGTAGTGGTAGCTTATGGCACCCAGACCAAACGAGCTGTTACTGGTGCTATGGAAACATTGGATTTTGATAAACTTTCTGATGTTCCTGTAGCGCAGTTTACCCAAAAGATGCAAGGACAAATTGCAGGTGTACAAGTGAATCAGGGAACGGGAGTACCAGGACAAGGAATGAACGTCCGTATTCGTGGAGCTGCATCACTTTCTACAGGATCAAATCCTCTTTATGTAGTGGATGGATTTCCTATTGTGGGTGATATCAATGATATTAATCCGAATGAGATAGAGTCAATGACTATACTTAAAGATGCAGCTGCAACTTCTTTGTATGGTTCCCGTGCAGCTTTTGGTGTAGTACTTATTCAAACTAAAGGTGCGAAAGCTGGAAAGACGAATATTAGCTTCAATGCATATATGGGAGTTCAGAATGTGCCTCAAAAAGGCAGACCTGAAATGATGAATGGAACAGAGTGGGCGCAATTCAAGAAAGAGAGCTATGAAGACTTGGGGCAAAGTGTTCCTACCGCTTTTCAGAATCCTTCACAATATGGTAAAGGACATGACTGGTATGATGCTATGCTGCGTAGTGCCATGATACAAGATTATAATGTATCTGTTAGTACAGGGAAAGATAAATTTACAAGCTCTTTTGTACTGGGGTATTTCAATCAGGATGGTGTTTTGTTGAACTCCGATTACCAACGTATTTCAGCAAGGGCTAACTCTACTTACCGGATTTCCGACAATTTGAAGCTAGCTTTCAATCTGGCTCCGACTTATAGTTTTGAAAACCGACCGTCATCAGATGGAGCATTCTTTAGTGGGGGAGGTTTACTTGCTAACGCTACATTGACTCCTCCTATTCTTGACTATCGAAACGAAGATGGAACCTATCCCGTAGTAGTGACAACACCCGGTGTCACTGCCTTTGAGACCCCGAATTGGGTGCGTTCCATACAAGATATCGTCAACAAGCGGGAAGCGAAAAGATTGCTTGCAAATGCGAGTCTGCAATATGAACCACTTAAAGGTCTTGTCTTGAAGACGAGTCTGAATGGAGATATAGGTTCTAATTATCAGCACAATTTCCAACCTTCTACTGCCGGACGGGCATTTGCAGCTGCACCAAGTGCCATTGCAGCTAATCTTTACGAAGCGAATAACCGATATTGGTCTTGGTTGTCCGAAACCACTGCTAATTATTCAAAAGAAATAGGTAATCATACGTTTGAACTGTTGCTTGGATATACTACACAAAGATTTCGTAGTGACTATAGTGCCATAAGTGGTTCGAACTTTTCGGACGATAGAATACAGACTATTGATGCGGCATTGGTGAAGAACAATCCGACTATGGATATTCAAGAGTGGAGTATGATTTCATATTTAAGTCGTGTCAATTACAGTTATAAAGGTAAATATCTGATTGGAGCAAGTATTCGTAGGGATGGTTCATCCCGTTTCGGAAGTAATAATAAGTGGGGTAACTTTCCATCGGTATCTTTAGGATGGATTGTGAGTGATGAGGCTTTTATGGGCAAACTTAAGAGTGTGTCTTTGCTGAAAGTACGTGGAAGTTATGGTATGATAGGGAATAACAATATAGGAAATTATACTCATTACAATACGGTAAGTGGTAACACGAATGCTGTGTTTGGTAGTACTGTCGCAAGCGGAAGTGCTGTTACGAATCTTGGAAACGATGATCTGGGATGGGAAAAAACTCGCCAATTGGACTTTGGAGTCGATCTTGGTTTCTTCAATAATCGTATTACTTTTACATATGACTACTATAACAAGATAACATCCAATATGCTTTATTCACTACCTGTACCCGAAGAATCAGGCTTCTCTACACTGATAGGGAATGTTGGTAAACTTAAATTCTGGGGACATGAGTTTAGTATTAATTCCCATAATATTGTAGGAACATTTAATTGGAGCACGAATTTCAATATTTCTTTCAGTGATAACCGTGTGCTGGCATTAAGTGATTTGAGTAATCAGTTGGTGGCTTATTCGGGCATTGTAAGTACGATTTCACGTGTAGGAGGGCGTATCGGGCAATTCTATGGAATGGTTCAGGATGGAATTTATGTAAACCAGTCAGATTATGACCAGTCGCCTAAAGCTGTGGATTCCCAAGTAGGTACTATCAAATTCCACGATGTTAATGACGATAAACAAATTACTTATGGCGATGATGAAAGTGGTGATAAGGCGGAAATCGGTAATCCTCTTCCTAAATTCACATTTGGTTTAACGAACAATTTTGAATACAAAAATTTTGATCTGACTATAGTTGCCACAGGCACTTACGGAAATAAGATTGCCGCTGCTGTAGAGCAAGGTATGGCCAACCTTGACGGCCCTTTTAATGTAATGAAAGAGGTGAAGGACCGGTGGCGCTCCCCTGACAATCCCGGTGCCGGACTTTATGGTAAGACTACTAGTGGGACTTCACGTGAAAGGGATATCTTTCATTCCCGTTTTGTATACGATGGAAGTAACCTGACCATTAAGAACATTACATTAGGATATACCTTGCCAGCTAATCTCATTAAGTTTGTCAGCAGACTGCGTGTGTACGCCAGTGTCCAGCAGGCATTTGTATTCAGCAAGTACAAATATGGAAATCCCGAAGTGGGTGTGGACTTTAATGGCAACTCACCGGGAGCATTATTGCAAGGTATAGATTATTCTACATATCCCGTACCAAGGACATTCACTTTTGGCTTGAATATAAACTTTTAACTTTTAAAATTGAATACCATTATGAAGAATCATAAATATATGTTGGCGATGTTGCTGTCATCTAGCCTATTGGTAGGATGTCAGGGCGATTTCTTGAATTTACCATCTGAGACATCTTTGAGTACTGCTGTTTATTACAAATCACAAAGTGACTTTGAGCAGGCAATCAATGGTGCTTATGCTCCTTTACGCGATTTGTATAACGGGACGTATGGAGCATGGGCGATGGGCGAAATGCGCAGTGATAATACCACTTATAAATATAACCCCAATGACCGGGGAACGATAGAGGCTGAGTTCGTGAAAAACTTTTTGGACGATGCGACGAATGGAGTGCCACGTTCCAAATACGTGATTGACTATCGTATTATTTCACGGGTTAATCATCTGTTGGAACCGATAGATGCCGTCAGTTTTGATCAGAAGATAAAAGATAATATTAAAGGTCAGGCCTACTTTCTTCGGGCATTGGCTTATTTCGATCTTGTACAGTATTTCGGTAGTGTACCCATACACTTGAAACCGGCCAAGACACAAGCTGATACTTCACAGCCATTGGCAAGTGTGGAAGATGTGTATAAACAGATCATTGCAGATGCCGGACAGGCCGTTTCTCTTTTGCCATCCAAAGCGGATCAAGAGCCTGGTAGGGCAACGAAGGGAGCGGCAAACACTCTTTTGGGTAATGTATATATAGTGCAGAAACGATGGGCGGAAGCCGAACAGGTATTAAAAGAAGTAACGGGTTATGAGTTGATGCCACGCTATGCGGATGTTTTTGAACTTGCTAATAAGAATGGTCCGGAATCCATTTTCGAGATTCAATTTAAGGATGGTAATGAAGGATTGCATAGCTCCTTCTTTTATACCTTCTTGGTGCAGCCGATAACAGCCGAAGAGACAACAGCTATTACGGGTATTCCTGAGGTAGCACGTACAATAGAAGGTTATAATATACCTACGCCTGATATTATGGAAGCTTATGAACCAGGAGATGTGCGTAAAGATGTTTCCGTGGGCTTTGTTACCGCCCATGGTATCTCTTATCCTTATATCAAGAAATATTGCCATGCTCATACACAAAGTGGGAAAACCGGTGATAACTGGCCGGTTTACCGCTATGCTGAGGTCTTGCTTTTTATTGCTGAAGCTTTGAATGAGCAAGGCAAGACGGAGGAGGCATTAGTATATTTGAATAGAGTAAGATCAAGAGCGTTGTTGCCTGTAAGCAGTGCTTCGACTCAATCAGATGTACGCGAGGCTATTATTAAGGAACGGCGTGTGGAACTAGCTTTTGAGAACAAACGTTGGCTTGACCTTGTACGTACCGGAAGTGCAGAACAGGTTATGAAATCTTATGGAGAGCGGGTAAAAGCTAATCCTTCGGCTTATTATTTTCCCGAGGGATTTTCGGTGGCTCCTACTGCTTTTACTGATATCCGTATTTTGTTTCCATTGCCCGCATCAGAGGCTGCGCTTAGCCCTTATTTTTAAGGTTTAGGGTATATTGTAACTTGGCGGAATGACATTGAATAATTCTAGTCTTGGTAAAAATGTCGTTCCGTAAAGTCTTTATTCATAAATATATGTCAATAACTTAATCAATATAAATTAGTATATATGAAGAATTGTAAACTTCTTGTTTTGCTTCTTTCTGTTTGTATTGCTTGCCATGCAACGTTGCAATCTGGTAATGCTCATTTCATAGTCAAGAATTTAAAGACCGAATATGCTGTTACACCTCTAGGTCTTGATGTTGAACTTCCCCGTTTTAGTTGGCAGATGGAATCCCTAGGTGCTGAACGCGGTCTGCAGCAGACAGCCTATCAAATTATCGTTTCAGATGAAAAAGGAAACATTGTGTGGGATAGTGGAAAAACACAAAATGGATTCTCTTTAAATGTAGTGTATAATGGCACTTCTCTGCAACCCTCTACTCGTTATTCATGGACTGTAACGGTTTGGAATCAAAGAGGCGAACAAATGTCGGAAACTTCTTGGTTTGAAACAGGATTAATGAGTTGTGATTCCACTTATCAAGGTTGGAAGGATGCCAAATGGATTGGAGGCAGTGATCAGGATATGGTTTTGTATTCGCATTATCTTCCGGTTTTCAGATTGGAATATACAATTCAATTAAATGAAATATTAAAAAGTACTTGTGCAGGTCTTGTTTATGGAGCTAATGATGCACGTCTGATGGACAAAAATAAGAACTTGTATCATTTGGAAAACGGGAAGAATGAATCTTACATCAAAGTGGAATTGGATATTGCTCCAATATCCATGAAAAAAGAAGCGATATTGAATGTCTATCGGGTGGGCTACCATCCTAATGACAAGCCGGACATGCCTTTTGCTAGTTTCTCCATTCCTAAGAATCTGATTCATAAAGACAATATGTATGGTTGTCATACGATAACATTAAGTTCTGATTTAGGTTTCACTAAGTTCTATATTGATAATGTAGAAAAGGAGATTGGCGTTGTCAATCTAAATCCGTTGGGGAGAGGAGGTGATTTCATTGCTTTTCCGGTAGTCGGTGATATGGGCTTTATTGTCCCGGCTGAACAGGCTGTTTCTTTTTCAAAAGTGAAAATCATGAATTTTAGAAGTCCTCAAAATGTAATAACGACAGTGAAGGATGAAGCGTATCAGATCTTTGGTGGAACGAATGGTGCTTTAGAAATTTTCACTCCGAAAGGAAAATCATCTCCTATGCTCCGTACAGTTTTTACTTCTCCAGATGCTGGGGTGGTAAAAGCGCGTCTATATGTTACGGCACGCGGAATTTATGAAATTTATATAAATGGACAGCGTGTTGGAGAGGATTATTTCAATCCTGGAGTTACTCAATATAATAAAACTCATTTATATCAGACCTTTGATGTTACAGACTATGTACAAATAGGTCAGAATGCTATCGGAGCTTTCCTTGCAGAAGGTTGGTGGAGTGGAGGTGCTACATTTACTGGAGAAAATTGGAATTTCTTCGGCGATCGGCAATCTTTATTGGCTAAATTAGTTATCACCTATAAAGATGGGCATGAAAAAGTGATTGTTACGGATCCTTCTACTTGGCAGTATTGTAATAATGGTCCTGTTCTGTATGGCAGTCTCTTTCAAGGAGAAGTTTATGATGCTCTGAAAGACTCGGAAATGGAAGGGTGGAATACAGCTTTATACACTCCAAACGAAAGTTGGAAACCAGCTGTTGAAGTAGCTTTGAACGGACATATAAGTACATCAGGAAATCCAAATATGCCTTGGGTGGATGATTATTCTAATTATAAACTGGTAGGGCAGTTCGGGCAAACAGTAAAGGCGGTCAATGAGCTGACTGCAATCTCTGTAGAAGAAGTCCGTCCAAAAGTCTTTGTATATGATATGGGACAAAATATGGTAGGTGTACCTCAAATCCAACTTTCAGGAATGAAACCAGGAACAAAAATCTGTCTGCGTTATGCCGAAGTAAAGTATCCTGATTTGCCCGAATATGAAGGAAGTATTGGTATGATTATGCTTGAAAATATCCGTGCCGCCATGGCTCAAGATATCTATATAACGAGAGGCGGTCGGGAAACTATTCATCCGCGTTTTACTTACCACGGTTATCGTTTTGTGGAGATAACCGGTATAGATGCTCCTTTGGCGACAGAAGCGGTGAAAGGAATAGTGCTTAGTTCCATCCATAACTTTGCCTCTTCCTACGAAACATCCAATACATTGGTTAATAAATTGTGGAAAAATATTACGTGGTCTTCTTCCGGTAACTTCTTGTCTATTCCCACAGATTGTCCTCAACGCAACGAGCGTTTGGGATGGGCGGGAGATATTTCTGTCTTCTCTCGTACAGCGACTTACCTGGCTGATGTCTCTCAATTCCTTAGAAGATATGTACAATCTATGCGTGACGTACAACGATCTGACGGACGTTTTCCCGATATAGCTCCACTGGGAGGAGGGTTTGGTGGGCTGTTATGGGGAAGTGCCGGAATCACAGTGCCTTGGGAGTGTTATCAGCAATATGGAGATAAAAGATTGTTGAACGAACACTATGATGCTATGAGTCAGTACATACAGTATATACTTGATAAAATGATTGAGAAGGAGACAGGCTTGCTAGTTCAGAACAGAGCATGGGGTGACTTGGGTGACTGGTTGGGATTGGAAGATGAGAAAAATGATAAATCACTCTTATGGGAAGCATATTTCATCTACGACTTGGAATTGATGAATAAGATAGCTACCATTTTGGGCAAGCAAATGGATGCAGAAAGATTCAGTAAATTATATGCTGAGCGGAAAACTTTCTTTAATAAAACCTATATTCGCCCCAATGATGGTAAGACTATCTTTTCCTCCTTTCTTCCTAAAAAACGAGGTACATCAATTGATATTCAAACTTCTTATGTGCTTCCGTTGGCATTCAATATTATTAATGATGAGCAGAAAGAAAAAGCCATAAAGAACTTGTTGGAAACCATTACACGGGAGAATACAACTGATTGTGGCAAGTTATGTCCATCTTATTCGTTAATGACTGGTTTTATAGGCACTGCATGGATTGGTAAGGCACTGTCAGATAATGGTTATTCTGATATTGCTTATAGATTATTGCAACAAACAAGCTATCCTTCTTGGCTATATTCCGTAGAACAGGGTGCGACGACTATTTGGGAACGCTTGAATTCTTATACCCATTTGGATGGGTTTGGCGGGAATAACCGTATGAATTCATTTAATCATTATTCATTTGGTGCAGTAGGAAGTTGGATGTATAATTATTCTTTGGGTATACAGCGGGATGAGGCTTTTCCCGGATTTAAACATTTCATCTTAAAGCCGGCGATAGATTTGGCTGGTAAAATGAAGTATGCAAAAGGATATTACGATTCTATGTATGGACGCATTGAAAGTGGTTGGGAAATAGAGAATGAAATCATTCGATATACTTTCAATATTCCTGGCAATACTTCCGCTTTATTATATCTACCTGCTTCATCTGTAAAAGATGTGAAGGAGAACGGAAAGGGTATTTTAAAAAAAAGTACTGGAATCAAGTTTATCGGTGAAAATAATGGAAAGGTTATTTTGGAGTTGGAATCGGGTAGTTATCAATTTGAGGTGAAAAAATGAAATACTGAATGGTTTGTATTCTATGATAGCATTCGGAATAATAATATTTGAGTCTTCAATCAATGATTTTGTTCTTCTAATTAATTTCTATTTGCAAGATGGAAAATGTTCTATTCTTAGAAATAGAGATTGCTGTATTTTTTCTATTTTCCCCCATTTGACCGAATAAAGTCCCTCTTTTGAAAGATTTATATACCTATCGTTAGGATTGTATTTTCTATCTTTGCATCAAACAATTTTTGAACTAATTATTATGAAACACAAAATCCTTACTTTCTTTTTGGCTTGTCTTGTGCCCTGGCTGGCAGGGGCACACCCATATAGAATG
>OCAH01000455.1_pt1 | contig 13714 bp, 17 predicted proteins | sample 1477131 | NCBI WGS metagenome assembly OCAH01 (sample SAMEA2580291, study PRJEB22360) | human gut metagenome | biome: human gut; feature: human-associated habitat; material: faeces | place: Denmark | collected 2008/2010
CCCCCGCCTGCGTGCTGACGGTCAGATCGTAGTCGACCGGCGGCTCGTCCTGGTCGAGGACGATGGCGACGACGGCGCGTGGGGCTTTGTTCATCTCACGGGCCGCGAGACTGTTGATGGAAGTCTGTCCATCAGAGAAGAACGAACGGGTCGTGTAGTTGGCTCCCTGATACGAATAGGTGCCGTTCGGGATGCCGGAGGCGTTGTAGGCCGCCTTCCACTGGTCCGCGCTGAAGGTGCCGTTGGCGCCCGTGTACCAGTCGCCGTTCGCGCCGGGCGTGTGCACGAAGCCCACGGACACGAGGCGGCAGGTCGGATTCTGGTTGCCCGAAGCCTTCGAACGGGCCACGCATTCGGCGTTCGCGCCGTTCACGGCCTCGTCGATGGCGCTGTTGGACTCGCTGCCGTCCATCAACTTCACGCCGACGGATCCCATGGCGGATTTCACATTCTCGCGGGTCGGGGAGCCGAAGGAGTCCTTGTACACCCATGTGATCTTGCCGGTGCCGCCGGCGGAGCCGTCGCCCGTGCCCGTGCCGTCACCGGAGCCGCCGCCACCGTCGGCGGCGAACGCGCCGACGACCGGGGACGCCAGCGTGGCCGCGGCGACCAGGCCGGCTATCGTGGCCTTGCCCCATTTCTTGTTCTTGTTGGAACCCAATGTTCCGTCTCCTTTCAGAGATTCTGCTTGCAGAACGTCCCGCCGTGCGGGCGGGACGGGACGGCGGGAACGCACGTTCCCTGCGCGGTTCCCCTCACGGGGACCGGCCCATCCAATCCGTTCCACGCGCGCACGCCTCGATAAGGGGCAATATTGGTTCGGGGTGGTATGCCGTGCGGACGAAAACGGCCCCGTCCATTGTTGGACGGGGCCTGCGGAAAGGACAAGGGAAAAATGAATCATCCAAGCGGACAGAATTTATCCGGCTGGCAATTGTATTGATCCCCAGTATTGTCTTCCCAGTCGTAGTGGATGCTTGGCGCGGGGGAGTTCCCGCTCGGGGAGCCGCCACCCTGGCCTTGCGATCCGCCTGAATACGATCCGCCGGAATAGGACCGTCCATCGGCGGAACCGGACCAGCCGCCGGACGAATACGAGCGTTGCGCCTGCTGTTGGGCCTGCTGTGCGGCGGCCGCCTGGGCTGCGGCCTCCTGTTCGGCCTGCGCCTTCGCGGTGGCCTCGGCGTCGGCCTGGTCCTTCGCCGTCTTCGAATCGTTCACGGCCTTGACGGCCTTGGCGATGGCGTCGGCGTCGCGCTTGGCGATGGCCTGCTTCAACGCGTCACGGGTCTTATCGTCCTGGACCTTGCCTTCCGTCGCCCTGTACAGTCCGTCCGCATCGTCCACCGTCTTGTCGAGCTTCGACGATTCGACCGCCCTGACCGCGGCCTGCAGCGTCTTCGCATCCGCCTTCACGCTCCTGGCCGTCTTGTCCGCCTTGGCGGTGGCCTCGTCCAGACCGGTCTTGTCGGACGCGTCGCACTTGACCATGGCGGGAGTCTCCGCCCCAACGGCCCGTTTGAGCGCGTCAAGGGTCTTCGCGTCCTTCACGGCCTTCACGTCGGTCTTCAACGCGGCCGTCGTGGCGTCCGCGCCGAGCAGCGTCCGATACGAGTCCACGGCCTTCTTCTGGGCTGCGACGGCGGAACCGCACGCCCCACGCGCCACGGAGACCCTATGGTCCTCCCAGGCGCGGTATCCGCACACGCCGCCCACGGCCAGGACGACGGCCACCGCCGCGGCCACGCCGACGATGACGCGCTTCCCGTTCCTTCCCGTCCCGGCCGGATGGTCCTTGACGGCGTCCGATGTCACGTTGTCCTCCATGAGGATGCTCCTTCGCTTTGTTCCGATGGGATTCACACCAACCACGCGCCCCCGTATCGATATTGGCCTGTTCACAGGCTTCCGCCGCGCGTGCGGACGAGCAGGCACGCCCACACGACAAGGTTCAGGACCTGCACTCCCAGGAGCATCACATCCGCCATGGGAGCCGCGGCCACCCAACCGTCGCGCAATCGCATGAGACCGTGTCCCAACCCGTACGAGTAGGCCAGTATGCCGACCCATGCGGCGAAACGGTAGAACGCTTCGACGTCACGTCGTTCCCGAGGACGCTCCGTGTCCGTCTTCCTTGGAAACATGTACGGTCCGACCAGTCGCGCGCACATGACGAGGTTCAATACGCAGACGACGCATTTCAATGTGCTGGCCCAATTCATTCAGGAATTCCTTCCCCTATTCCGCCTACAAGTCTACAATCCGGCGTTCTCGCGTATCTGGCCCATCAGGTCCTCCAACGTGTCCGCCAAGGCCGACACGCGTCGATGGTCCGCATCGTCGGCCCCGTCGAACGGTTCCGCCTGTTCGACCGTGTCCGCGAGCCTGGACCGCAGGTACGGGACGGACAGTTCCATGCCGGCCGTCCGGTCGAGCAGGTCCCTCGCGGCACGCAGGTCGCTGGATAGTCGCGTCATGTCGTCACGCCGTGACTTCTCGGATCGGGTCTTGTCGTACTCCTTCCGGAACGCGGCCACCCGTTTGGACTGTTCCACGTATGCGGACGCCTGTTTCCTCGCCTTCGCCGTGTTCGATTCGAGTTGCCTGTTCCTCAGAGTCGCGTCGCATTGGATGGATGGCGCGCGTCGTATGGTCCGTAACGATTCGTATCGTCCGGCCCTTTTCCCGTCCAGAACGGACCCGTCGATGTTGAGGTCCACGGCCACGAGTCCTTCCAACCGTTCACGATTCCGGTTCATGGACGCCACCGCGTCCGAACATTCCGAGACGAGCTGGTCGTGGCGCACGCTCAACCGTGATTCCGTGATGACCATGCCGATGCCCGCGACCGCGATGACGAGCGTGCATGCGGTGAGGACGGCCACGCCCTTCCCTGACATGCGCGACGGGTTGGCGTGAGGCGTCTCACTGCCGTCATCCCAGCCGATATCGTCCGGGTCGTCGTCGCGTGGCGTGGAGAACGGATTCCAATCCGGGTCCACGCCATGCGACCGTATGCCGTCGTAACCGTCGTCGTCAACCATGGGAAACCTCCTGAAGAAAAATGAGAAGGCCGCCCGCCGGACCTCCCGTCGAGAAGATAGACAAAAAGAAACGGGACAGAAAACGGTCCGGCGGACGGCTCCCGTCGGATGTCGGATGGGAAGGGGTAGAACCCATCCGGACGGGATCGCTCACCAGCCTTGAAGCGTAGGCCGGACGGGAACGCCGGACGCTCCCTCAAGGGGAGGAGGGAGAAGCCCGGACGTTTCCGTCAACCATCCCACATGACGGCCGACCGATAACAGCCGATACGGGTTTCTAATCCAACACGTCGGCGGCCATGTCCAACAACGTTCGGTTCCTATGTGAATCATCCTTCGCCATGAGACTGTCCAGGAAACCGGTATCCAAGACCAGTTTCAGATCAGGTTCGAACCGGACGTCACCCAAGCATACGGACAGCCGATAGGTTTCCACGCAATGCTCGCCGCGCATGACAGGACTCTGATCGTGGATAAGGAAAGACAAATCGACGAAACCATGGCCCTCCGCTCTATCGACACGGACATAACCATCCATCCTGGTCGGAGTGAAACGAATGCTTTTGATCTGTAGCTTTTTCAGATAACAGTGCAATGGGCCATCTACCAGCAAGTACCGTCCCACCAGGTTCTGGGCGGGCGCGGCGTAGAAAAGCATGAACGACTGGTTGAAATAGGAGGCGCGATAATACCGCCATCCCTCATCGGCACGCCACATGGACAGCAGTTCCCGAGCGTATCCACGTCCCACATGCAGGCCCGTGGTCTTCTCCCAGATGTAAACATACCGGTCGAATTGGTCGCGCATCAGAGCGTACAGTTCCCGTCCGGCCTTATCCGTCGGAGTCCGGCGCGTGTTACCGGGATCCGAATGGTTCCTGGACAGCGGACAGAACATGTACGCGGTCTCGTCATAGTCCGCGACTCCAGGAACCGACGCCGAGTAATGCCGGCCGTACGGATTGGCCGACCGGCTTCCGTCAGTCCTTTTGAACAGGTTGCAGATCAGGATCGGATTGCCGCACGCCGGACATACCGCGAAATACGAGGGATGTCCGCCCCGCATCTGCACGAACGGTGCTTTCCGGTTCGTTTCCCGCCGATAATTTTCTTCCGTCAACGGCACAACGCGTCCTCTTCGACCTGTTCTGAAAACATCCATGGCGAACCTCCACTAACCGGAACCGATATCGGTTCCAATCGTAGGACGATTCGCCTATCATCGGTCAGGACCAAACTCACTGGTACCTCCTGCTGACTTTTATCCACCATTCCGCCGAGAGGGGTGGCACCGCGCCCTCATGTTCGGCGAACGCGAGCATGGAAAGCACCGTGGTCAGTCCCATGCCGAACTCACGGCCACCCTGCCGCAGAAGGAACACGTAATCCTCCGTGCAGTCGTCGCAATCCATATGGTCGATGATCGCCTTGCGCGCCAGACGCGCACGCTCCACCTTGTCGATATCCTCCGCCACGCTTCAGCTCCTTACTATCATTCACTATGCTTTCTCACATGCGTCACTGAAGAGCCGCCGCGATAAGGATACGGGTCCCGAAACAAGCCCATCCATTAGGACCTGCAATGATTAATGCCATGCCGGCGCATGGAACGACAAGCTGATAGAAGTGCTCGCCCGGCCGCAGGGACGTGACATGCTCGTGTTCCACATCGAGCATCTGGCCGACATACCTGCTGGATGAAATGGAGACAACGGAAATGACCGACATCTATGAACGACTGGCGGACGAGAACGAGCCCGCTCCCGCGACAGCTCCGGCCGCGCAGCTCACGGGCGATCAGGCCTCCGATCTGATGGCCTCGCTCACGGTCGAGGACTCCGACGCCACCACGATCCTCGCCGCCCTGGCTGGACCCATTCAGGCCGCCCACGCGCACCACGAAGAACACCGTCTACAAGCCATGTGACGGAACCGTTCACTTTCCATTCCCGTTTCACTTTTCAGGTCATCAGATGAACACGCCTGGCATTCCCGCGCATCCATCAATCTCGACCAGCGGAGACAAGGCCCGTTTGATTCCGTTCACTTTCAATGTGAGGTCCGGTTGTCCCATGGCCGGCCATTCCGCCATCAGACTGCCGTGAGGCCGTTCCGGTGTGAGCATGACTTTAAGTTGCGTGTCGAATATGAGACTCCTGTGGATGATCCGGATCGGATCATCAGCATATGGGAGGTCCACCGTCACGGTCCATGTCAATCCAGTGATTCCATTGAGCCGGTCGAGAGGGGCCACCAAAGGAAGACCGCAACGGGAGACCTTGCGGCCGGCCGTGCGCACCGGACAGTGGATATACCGGTTCGTGTACGGTCGACCGACCTTCCACGTCCCCACGGGAAACGCGTCTTCGCCGGAACGCACCGACAGATCCATGCCGACCCGCGCCCCAGGCTCGAAACAGGGATACATGAGATTCAATACCAGTATCCCGCCACCAGCCCCGACCGGCTGCAGACGCTCGACCTCATCCAGAACGCGGGCGTAATAGGAATGCTCAGTGTCCATGGCGTTCCTCCTCGCATCCGTCCGGCCCATACAGCCAGACACGATGATTCTGCACGCGGAGCACGCCGTTGTTCTTACGCCGGCCGGTGTCGTAGCAGCAGGAGTACAATCCGTCGAACGGCGGGACCCCTCCGGCCGCGGTACCGAACCAGTCGACCTCCAGATTCGATACGCCGTAATGGTCCTCCACCATGGACGTCAACGAGGCCGACGCGGTCTTGGGCTCATCCATCATCCAGCCGAGCCTTCGCAGCAGGGAGGGCAGTGAATCGTGCAGGACGGCGACGATGAACATGGTCAAAAGCAGCCAGAACCATCCGTTGGACGGCGAGACCACGTTCATCCGCTGCGGGTCCGGGGAGAAGAAGAACAGCGCCAGCGGGTTCGGCAGCATGCCCATGACGACCAGCGAGAACCATACGACGGGGAGAAGGATCGGGATGACCTTCGTCAGCAGGCATACAAGCCCGCGCCCCATCACGGTTTTGAAGAACCATGGGCGCCGGTCCGGGATCGATTTCGGCGCGCGGGCCTTCCTTCTTTCGTCGAGGTCGAATCCGCCTGCATTGTCGACGGCCTGTTCCACAGCCTCGCTCTTCTCTACTGACCGCTGGGATGCCTCTGGACCGGAAGGCAGGGTATCGGCCTCGGACTTCGCTTTCCGCGCTTTGGCTAGCCATGCCTCTATGAGGCTCGCCACAATGACGAAAAGCACAATAGTGCAAAGCGCCAGGATCATCATGGGTTTGGCATCCGAAATGGTTGATACGATCGAATCCTCAAGATTCATGTTTTTTACTTTCCTTCCCGACTGTGTCCTTTTTCGACGAATCCACATGACTGGCATCCGTTATCGCGGAACGCGGGTGACGGGGAAGCGTGGTAGATAAGCCGTCCAAGCCCGATTCAAGGTCATTCCTCGAATCGGAAGACGGGCCATGTCACTGCGCATGGAATGCCTGGCATCCACGTCCTGTCGGAGGTGGGGGTTCGGCGCCTTGAGGTTCCCAGAGCTCAGGTAGAGAAGCCCGAGAACGGCCGAGAGCGAGAACAATGCGACCGCGGGCATCAGGCCCCGGTCCTCCAATATTGCGAACAATCCGTCGATCGATGTCATCGACGGCCTCCCACCATTATGACGATTGCGCCCATGAGCCACAGTGCGAAGATGTAGACAAGCATCTGGCCGTCGCCATCGAGCCCCGCCCACATGGCCTCCAGTGTGTGTTCCAGGTCGGTGGCGCGTGCGAGCATCCACGACCGTAATTCGGGGATGCCGCAGAGAAGCCCCCATGCGATCATGAGCACGCCGAACGCAATGGACGCCAGACGTTTCCCGGCCAGCTTTCCCACGATCAGGAGGATTCCCGCCATCACGAACAGCAGTCCCATGCAGAGAATGATGAAGTTCAACGTCTCCACGGTCATATCCTTCATTTCATTCGTCCTCCGCACATATCCGTCCCATCAGCAGGATCGAGAGCCTCAGCAGTTCCCTCTGCCTTCCCATGTCAGAACCTCCTCCTGATCGGCTTCTTCCAGATCTCCTTGTATTCCGCCTCGCCCAGGAGCCGGTAGCTGAAGTCGGACCGGTGTGAGCCGCCTGTTATCTCATAGACGCGCAGCCCGCCCTCCCCGTCGGCCTCCACCGCGCCGGGAACGATGTCGCCGTTGGCGCGCTCGAACCTGCATAGGTTCAGATCCCCGTTGTCCCAATAGCCGGGTGCCGAATAAACCCCCATTCCGGTGACGTTGCGGACTGCAATGTTCAGCATCGTCATCTTGCGGGCGTCATTCGCCTGCTCGACGTAATAGCCCTTCCTCATGCGTCGGAAGACCAGACATATGATCATCAAGAACACCGCAAGCACATCCAGTAGTACCAGCGGTCGGAATGCCGGATTCGACAGCAGCTCATTCACCGATGTGTTCATTTTTCTTTTCTCCGTTCCCCGCAGCCACCCGCCGCGGTCCTTCAGCTAGTTCACGGGCCGGCGGGCCGTTATCGCCGGGCGCGGGCCGGCGGCGGACGCGGCCAGCGGACGGTCCAGTCCCCGTCCGACGCCCTTCCGGGAATGGGACGCCGCGCCGGCGGGACGCGCCCTGGATGCGGGGTGCGCGCATCCGACGGGACGGGCGTCATGGACAGGAAGGCCAGCAGGTCTAGCGGACGCAGAAGCGCCCGCATCCATCGATCGTCCATGTCGACCGTCCCGATCAGATGCCGAGGGGCAGGATGGTCGTCAACGCGGCACGCTGCTGGCCCTTCATCGGATTCAGTTTCATATGCCAGTTCTTGGCCTTGTTCTGCATGTCGCGGTCGAACACGTCGAGTTCCGGCAGACTGGACGCGAACAGGGTGACGTATCCCTGGTGGTCGGTGTCCGGCCAGTTGGCCTCCTGCTCCAGCTCGCGCAGCCGCTGCTCCTTCTCCTCACGGCGTTCGTCACGGCTTTTCTCCCTCTGGTCCTGGAGTTTGGCGCGTTGGCGCATGCTGCTCTTACGGTTGCGCAGTTCCGCTTCGGACTGTTCCATCGTCAATGGACGCCAGATATGGCAGAACGCCATCATGCGCCGGTCGGTGACCAGGTCGCGTATCCATCCGGCCTGCACGTCGAAGTCGGGCCACTGGTAGATCCAGAACGAGCGCGCCACGCACGAGTCCAACGTGATGTAGTCGTGTTCCTTGGCTTCCTCCACCCAGGTGACGGTCGGATCGTCCCTGTTGACCGGTGGACGGTCGTTCGCGTGTTCCGGGTCCGCGATGGTGCGGATCAGATACCGCAGGTCGTCGGGGGAGCACCAGTGGATGGTGTTCCTGCGGGCCCCGCAGTCAAGCAACGCCGGTGCGACGGTCATGCGGATCAGGTCGCCCATGGCGATGCCGACCGCGGCCCGTTCCGTCCGGTCCTTCCTGACGACGTGCGGCAGACGGTCCGCGTTCACGGACACGCTGATGTAGTTCGAGTTCTGCAATGGGGTGAGGATGTCGGGCAGGTGCCACAGGTTCGCCAGATCCTCACGCGCCCATTGCGGCGTCCGATCGTCCTTGAGGTATTCGGGTTCCGGGGGAGTGTGGCCGGGAAGCACGAAGCTTGTCTCCTTCAATTCGATGAAACCGTCCGTTTCGGACAGTTCTTTGAGCATCGTGTTCAACGCCATCGCACGGCCGGCTTTCTGCCGGTCGGAGGAAAGAACCCATTCCTCCACGTTCGCGGTCAATACGGCAGTGGCCTGCCGTTTGTCCGGATCCCACAGGTAGCAGGCTCCCTGGAACGGGGTGCCCACGACCTCCACGCCGTCGCCTTCGATGGTCTGGGCACGGTCCTCGACGTGCCCGTACAATCCCAGTACGCCCAACGGGCGGCCGGACGCGAGCGGCGAGTACGCCCAACGGTTCGTGCCGTCCTTCAGCCGGCCACGCCAATGCGTCCAGATCCATGTCCATGACACGAGGCTCAATCCCTGGATTCGTGGGATGCCGTATGCGAGGACGAGCGCGCCCAATATCATGATCGGCACGTTCAAGCCCATGGCCGCTCCGGCCACGAGGATGGCGAGGCCGATGACGCAGACGATCAGCTGGGCCTTGTCGAGGCCGAGGACCACGCGTGTGGCGGACAGTCGGCTGAACGACGCGGCGGGGACCCTGCTCCGGCCGGCATTGGATTCGTTATCGGACATGGAAACCTCCATCGGATTATCGGTTGTCGGAAAAACAATGGAGGGAACCCGCCTGGGGTCGGGCCCAGGATGGCGGGTTCCCTCCGGTATTACGGCCACACGGCCGCGTGTCGATAACGGATGGCGTCAGCCGACGGTCGGACCGGACGGGGAGCCGTTGACGCCCTGGTACGGGTTCGAACCGCCGGACGAGCCGCCCATGCCGCCGTTTCCGCCACGGCCACCGGAGCCTCCCTGGCCACCGGTGCCACCGGTACCGCCTTGGCCTCCTTGTCCGCCGTCCGAGCCCTGGCCGCCCTGGCCACCGTCCGCACCCTGGCCTCCCTGGCCTCCTTCGGCGTACGCGCTACCGCCCTGGCCACCGGCCGGTCCAGGAGCGCCTGGAACGCCGGGTGCTCCCGGCGCGCTTGGCGTGTTGGGAACGGAAACGTCCGGCGTGGGTTGCGGTGCGGGAGGGACGGAGGATAGGCCGGAACCGGTCTCGTTCCCATCCGTTTTCGCCGCGGCGTCCATGACCTGGCTCGAACCGGAACGGTCCATTCCATCCGTCGCCGATGGTGGGAGCGGAGGCGCGTCGTTTGGACGGGAAGCGGCGTCCATGACCTGGCTCGAACCGGAATGGTCCGCGCCGTCCGGCTGGACGTCCGGCGTGGACTGGGTTTTCCGCGCGTCATCGCCAACACCGCCGTTCGACGTGTAGTCGCCGTCCGCGCCGCCGGCCTGCCCGTCCTTGGGCAGCAGGTCCTTGATGCCGGAGGCGAGGCCCGGAAGGGAACGGCCCAATTCGCCCGGATTGCCTTGGGACGCGGAAAGCACGGACGCGGCTCCCGAGTTCAACGCCTTGCCGAGACCGCTCGTGTTGCCCGTGGTCGCGGCCTGCACGACACCGGCCGTGACCTGGGCCGCGGCCTTGATGGCGCTTGGACCGATCTTGCCGCCACGCTCCTGCATGTCGGCGGTAACGTTCTCGCCGATGAAGCTCACGGCAGGCATGATGAGCTTCGGACTGAAGCACGCCAGGATGATCGTGGCGATGCCCATCAGCGCGGGGAAGAACGATTCCGCGTAGTTCGGATTGTTCTTCGACACGAAGCAGATGCCGGAACCCACCATGATGACCAGGGCGCTCAACGGTGCGGACAGGAGCACGCCGACCACGGCCTGCGCCCATTTCGCCGCGGCGGGACGCGTGACCTTCCAACCGGTCATCATGACCGGCAGCGGCGCCACGCAGGCCAGCAGGATCAGGCTGATGTCGCGTGCGGCGAGCATGCCCGCCAGGGCGAGGACCGCGAGGAAAAGCACGAAGTCCACGACGCAGCGGATGATCAGATCGTATCCGCCGGTGGTCTTGACGATCGTGCCGATGAGGTTCGACACGATGCTGTCGCCGAACGGGTCGGATGTGCCGGCACCGTTCAACGGGACGGTGAGGATCTTGTGCGTGATCTGTCCGACGATGCCGTCCATGGTGATCATCACGCTGATGCACACCGCGGTCAACGGCCATGCGAGCACGGCCATCGCGAAGCTTTTGATCACGTCGGCGACGCTGCCTTTGGCCGCGGCCTGCAAGGCGCCGATGACGCATAACGCCATGTTCACGAATCCCATGATCCAGCCGATACGGTTCGCCGCGGTGATGGCGACGTTCCATTCGTCGTTGGACATGCTGCCCACCAGGCCGCTGAAAGCGCCCGTCAACAGCTGGGAGCACAGGTTGTCCAACGGTTTGAACAGCCAGTCGATAAGGTTCGCGAAGACGGTCTGGATGATGAGTGACATCTGGCCTCCTTCAAAAAAGGAAATGCCGTGGACGGGACTGGCCCGGCCACGGCGTGAATAGGGGTGTGTCAGGCGGGAGCCGTCAGAACAGCGCCTGCGTCGCGAAGAACTTCACGATCGCCATGGCGCTGCCCAGGATCATCGTCGCCAGGGCACACCAGATGAACACCGTGCCGGAATACTGCTGCATCGGACCGGAATGGATCACACGGCCGCCGATCCAGGCGATCGCCGCGCAGATCCACGCTCCGACGGCGATGTACAGGCTCAACGCCCACAGGCCGCCGACCATGTCGGACACCAACTGCATGAACGGGAAGAACGTGAAGTTCGGACTCACCTTCAGGTTCGAGATGTCACCGTTGTTCAGGCCGGTGGCGACGGACACGATTGTTGCCGCGGCGGGCGCCGCGAGATTGTGTAACATGATGCACACTCCTTTCAGAAGATTCCACGCGGCCGGACGGCCCGGCCACGCCGATAATCGGCAGGGGGATTATTTGCTTCCGGTCAACCATTTCCATAGGCCGGTCGCGCCGTCCTTGATGCCCTGGCCGGCCTTCTGGAAGATGTTGCCCTTGCCGTCACCGCCGGAAACCCAGTTCCAACCCTTCAAAGCGTCGTCGACGGCGCCTTTCACGGTGGTCTTGACCGTGTCGGAGATACCGGACACGATGTCGTCGCCCAACTGTTTGACCAGTCCGGTCAGACTGTCGTCGCCCTTGCCTCGACCGTCCTTCAGGTTGGTTTTCCCACTGCCGGACGCCTGCGTGTAGGAACGGTTCACGCCCAACCCGTTGGAGCCGAACACGTTGCAGCTCCAACCCCATCCGCTCACGGCGGCTCCGATCACGAACGGGACGAGCATGGCGGCGAGCAGGCGTTTCCAACTGAACGCGCGTTCCATCTGGTTGTTGGACACCAGTCCCGGGATGAGGCTGACGCAGCCGATGATGATCACGCCCACGCACAATACGAGCGCGACGGCGATCACGCCGCCGGCCATGTCTCGGACGCCGGACACATCCCAGGCCGGATCGGGTTTCAAACCCTTCAACGCGTTGTCCGCGAGGTTCAATGCTTCCATTTCCGTTTCCTTCCATTCGAGGTCCATCAGTACCAGCCGGTCGCTTCGGAATGGGCCCAAGCGCCGCAAGGCGACTGGTAGCGTTGTTGGATGTAGCCCAATCCCCATTTGACCTGCGTGGCCGCGTTCGTCTTCCAATCCTGTCCCGCGGACGCCATCTTGCCGCCGGGCAGTGATTGGGGGATGCCGTACGCGCCGGAGGACGGATTCGTCGCGTTCCACTGCCAACCGGATTCGCGTGTCCAGAGCTTGTCCAGACAGTCGAATTGGCTATCATCCCAACCGAAGTCCTTGAGTTTGCGTCGGGCCATCTTCTTCGCGTCCGCGGCCGATGCCTTGTCCCCGGACACGTCGGATGTGGAGTCGTCGCCCGTCACGCACTGTTCCGTACCGGACGAGCCGGACGCGCCCATGCCCGTGAGCTTGTCGTTCGGCAGCACGTACGTGCCACCATTCCTGATCGGCATGGTCCGTGAATACACTTTGTAGCCGGCGCCCTTCTCACTGGTGGTGATGGTGCCCTTCGCGGTGTCCACGCTTTCGACGATGCCGACATGGCCGTACGTGGGATCCGAATCCTGCACGCCGGCGGGCCAGCTGATGATCGAACCCGCGACCGGCGCGTCCGTCGTGGTCTTGTAGCCGGCCGCTGTGGCGGACCTGGCCCAATCCTGCCCGTTGCCCCAATATTGGCCTATGTTCTTCCAGCCGAGTTTCTTCGCCCGCATGCACGTCCACCACGTGCATTGGCCGTACGCGTACGCGACGCAGAGGTTGTTCGGCCCCTGCTGCCCGTTGAACCAAGCCTCGGCGTCCTTCTCGCTCATGCCGACCACGTTCGTGGAACCGGTGCTGCCGGACACGGCCTGCGCGGATGATTGGCCGCCATGGGGATCGTTCACGTTCATGGAGCCCTTGTACCGGTAGTAGGCCGCGTAGCCGGCCGCGTACGAGTCGATGCTGATCTCGTCGCCGGTCTGGTCTCCGGGCTTGGGACCTTCAATACCATTGTTCTCGTCGTGGTGCGCGCCCACGAACCTGCCGTCGCCGATGTAGATCTCCGTGTGGCTGGAACTCCATACGATGTCGCCGGTCTGCAGGTCGGACACGCGTGACCAGTCGTGTCGTTCGAATCCCGCGTGCTTCAGGGCCGCGTCCTCACCGTAGGTGGAGAAGGGGTACGAGCCCACGTCCAGGCCGGCCTGTTTCAACGCGTAGTAGACCAGGCTGGAGCAATCGTAGTCCGGGTTGCCGGTACGACGCGGCTGACTGTAGCCGTGGGAATCGTCCGCGGCGATGTTCTTGGCCCATTCGACCCATGAGGTCGTTGTTCCGGCCGCGTTGGACAATCCACAGTTCGTGCCGTACTGCGATTGGACCATGGCGACGAGGATGGTGCTGAGGCTCATGAGCATGACGAGCGGCACGATGACGATCATCGGCACGGCCAGACCGAACACGGTGGCGCCTTTCACCAGACCATGCCCGCCGTTCCCGGTCCTCTCCGCCATAGGCCCCTCCCATCATCGGCACGCTTATTGCAATCCATTCCACGCGGATACGGGAGGAACCGACGCCGATAATCAGAAA
>OCAH01000460.1_pt1 | contig 13486 bp, 6 predicted proteins | sample 1477131 | NCBI WGS metagenome assembly OCAH01 (sample SAMEA2580291, study PRJEB22360) | human gut metagenome | biome: human gut; feature: human-associated habitat; material: faeces | place: Denmark | collected 2008/2010
ACCGGAACCGGCGACCCGGCCCCGACCATCGGGGCCTACCAAACATGGTAATGGGCTTATCTCTTCGCCTGAGTGATCTGGTAGGCGGCGAAGAGGATGGCGAGCCAAATCACGCCGGCGATGACGGCGACGCGGTAGCTGGCGGAGAAGCACATCAGCACCACGACCAGTGCCAGGAACGCCAATACCACCCACGGGGTTACTTTGGCGAACGGCAGCTTGAAGTGAATCGCGTCGAGCGCTTCCTTGCCAGACTTGCCGGCCAGCTCGGAATCCTCGGGAGCGCCGCCCGCGGCGACCACCTTACGGAACTTCATTTCGGTGAACATAATCATCGTCCAGTTGATGATGCCGGCGATGGTGGCAATCGACATCAGATAGTTGAACGCGAACTCAGGCCACACGAACACCACGACCACGGCGATGGCGGTGATTACGGCGGACGTCAGCACGCCAGTCACCGGCACGCCCTTGGCGTTGAGCTTGCCCAGATACGCGGGCGCATTGCCCTGCTTGGCCAGCGAGTACAGCATGCGGGAGTTGGCGTACAGGCCGGAGTTGTAGACGCTCATCACAGCGGTCAGGCACACGAAGTTGAGGATGCCGGCGGCCGCGTGAATGCCCACGGAATCGAAGATCTGCACGAACGGGCTGGACTTGCCATCGATGGTGTTCCACGGCACTACGGCCATGATCACACCCAGAGCGCCGATGTAGAACACGAGGATTCGCCAAATAATATCATTGGTGGCGCGCGGAATCGTGGTCTTCGGATCCTCGGTTTCGCCGGCGGTGATGCCGATGAGCTCGGTGCCGCCGAAGCTGAACATCACCACAACCAGTGCCATCAGCAGGCCGGTCCAGGAACCGTCGGAATTCTGCCCCATCAGGCCGTTCGGGAAGAAGCCGTTACCCACGGTGAACCAGTTCGCGAAGCTTGCGCGCACGCCGGATGCGGTGGGCAGGACAAAGATGATGACGGCCAGGCCGCCGATAATCATGGCGATCACGGCCACAATCTTGATGATGGCGAACCAGAACTCGAACTCACCGAATTTAGAGACGCCCAGCAGGTTGGCGGCGCAGATGATCACCAAGAACACGGCCGCCGACACCCATGTCGGAATCGCCGGGAACCAGTAGTTCACAAACGAACCCACCACTGATAGCTCCACCATCGAGACGAGGATGTAGTTGAACCAGTAGTTCCAGCCGGAAATAAAGCCGGCGCGCTTGGACCAGTAGCGGGTGGCATAGTAGCTGAACGCGCCCGCCTTCGGATCCTCAACGGACATTTCAGACAGTGCACGCACAATCGCGAAAATCGCGAGGCCGCCAACCAAGTAGGCGAGCAGAATCGAGGGTCCGGCCAGCGCGATGGATTCACTGGAACCATAGAACAGGCCGGTTCCGATGGCGCCGCCCAGCGCAATCAGCTGGATGTGGCGGTTTTTCAATGACTTGCGCAGCGTGGCCGGCACCGGCACGTCGTCGGTTTCGCGCGGCTTCTTAGGCGCATCAGTAGTACTCATTGTGCTCTTCTCTCACATTTCTTGGGTTTGGCGCACGCGGGGCTTGCCGTGATGCGCAACGTTCGTTATTCTATGCCGCCGTATCGTCTCAGAAATGGTCAATCGTCTATTTGTGCGCTATCGCAAGCGCGGGCGTGGGCGCGGCCGGTGAGCAGGCGAAGCTATAGCGAGCGATGCTTATGAAACCGCACGCTTCACTGAGTTCACTGAATTCACCGTGTTCACTGCGTGGCAGGCATACACATGGTGAAGATGGTGTGGGACACCGATTCGGGAGAGGCCGCGAGATCGGTGGCGAGCCAATATTGCAAAAGCCCAATGCTGCCGGACACGGCGAATCGCATACGCATCTGCGCCTCGGCTGGGTAACCCGCCGAAGATTGCAACTGTTCGCCTACGCCGCGCTGGCTGTAAATCAATCCCAGCAGCTGCTGCTGGAAGCCGATATCCGCTTTCGGGCTCATCAATACCTGCAGATGCTTGCGATTGTCGGCAATGTACTGGCAGATGCGCTCAATAACATGCTCGATGCCGGCAGGATCTGGCTGGGCGAGTAGCTGTTCGAGTGCGGTGGTGACCCAGGCCATGGTTTCGTCTTCAATGTCGTGCAGCAGTTCCTCGATGCTCGCATAATGCGCGTAAAACGTGGAACGATTCACATCGGCCCGCTCGCACAACGCTTTAACGGTGATGGAGCCGAGCGGCTGATTGCGCAGCAACTCGATAAGCGCGTCCTGCATGGCACGTCTCGTGTAGCGGGTGCGGCGGCTTTCCGTCAATTCTTTGGCCATGGCCTTCTCCCCAAATTCCGACAACCCACAATCCAACTGTTGGTTGCAGAACCGACACAGTGTTGTTTTACTTGAGTATAGCAGGAAGTTTTGGCGGGGCCTATGGGGCTAGGTGGCTGCCACGAGCGCGTTGGAGGTGTGCGATGGCATATATCGAATTCGATCATGTGGTCAAGGAATACCCCTCCGGCAGCAGCGTGATTCGGGCGCTCGATGAGGCGAGCTTTACCGCCGATCAAGGCGAGTTAAGCGTCATCCTCGGCCAGTCAGGCGCAGGCAAGACCACGGCGTTGAACATTCTGGGCGGCATGGATACCGCGACTTCAGGCCGCGTCATTGTGGGCGATCGCGACATCACCGGATTGCGTAAGCGCGATTTGGTGACCTACCGGCGCAACGACATCGGCTTCGTTTTCCAGTTCTACAATCTTGTGCCGAACCTTACCGCGCTGGAAAACGTGGAGCTTGCCTCACAGATTTGCCCCGACCATTTCGACCCGGTGGAAACCTTGTACAAGGTCGGGTTGGGGGAGCGCATGGGGAACTTCCCAGCGCAACTGTCCGGCGGCGAACAACAGCGTGTATCCATCGCCCGCGCGATTGCCAAAAAGCCGAAGCTGCTGTTGTGTGATGAGCCGACCGGTGCGCTCGATTACGAGACCGGTAAGGAAGTACTGCAGCTGCTGCAGGATATTTGCCAAACGCAAGGCATGACCGTAATGATCATCACGCATAATTCCGCGCTTGCGCCGATGGCTCATAAAGTGATTCGCTTCCGCTCCGGCAAGGTGACCAGCGAGGAGGTCAACGCAACGCCGCAGCCCATCGCCGATATCGAATGGTAGGTGATTGGCGATGCTCGCTGCAAGACACTCTGTGAAACACCCCGTGAAACAAGCGAGGCGATCCGTGAAACAGTCTGTGAAACGGCCGAACCTCGACGATAACGGCGGTCGAGGAGCGGGCGTTTCTGCGGTATTTGCCAAAGACACGTTGCGTTGCTGGCTGCGCAGCTGGAAGAGGTTCGTCTCGATCGCCGTCATCACGCTGCTTGGCGTGGCCGTGCTGACCGGCATCTACGCCGGATGCCGCGATGCTTTTCTGGCGGCCGGTCGTTTTTACGATCAGCAGGGACTGCATGACCTGCAGGTGCTATCCACATACGGCCTGACCGATGATGATGCAACGGCACTGCGCCGAATCGACGGTGTGCAAACCGTGCAGCCCGAACGTTCTCAGACGGTGACCACGTTGGTGGACGGCACCAAGAAAACCGTGACCATGCAGGAAATCGGTACCGAAGGGCTTGATCAGCCGTACATACGGCAGGGCAAACTGCCGAACAAGGCCGGCGAAGTGGCGGTTACGCAGCAATTCCTGAACGATAGCGGACTCAAGATTGGCGGCACCATTACTGTGACGCCACAAGACACCTCTTCATCCGTCCTATCGGTAGCGGCCACGGAGACTGACGATTCCAATAATGCCGATACGGTAGGTGTCGCCGCCAATGCCTCGGCATCCGATGCGAAGTCCGACGCCAATACGGACGCCGACGCCGAGCAATCCCCGCAGTTCCCCACGAAACTCACCATCACCGGCGTCGTACTCGACCCGCGCGACCTCAACAATCCAGACGGCTATTCGGGCATGACCTCCTTCCGGTCCACCTCATCCGAGGACTATACGTTCTTTGCACCCAGCGACGGCGTGACCGGCAATATATACACTGCGATATCGGTTGCCGTCACTGGTGCGTCCGATTTTGACACGTTTTCCGATGCCTACGATGAAGCCATCAAAACCGTGGCCGACCGTATCGAACATCAGATACAGGCCACACGCCAGAAAGCCCGTCGTCAACAGATCGTCTCCAGCGCGCAGCGCAAACTGGATGATGCCAAAGACGAGGCCAACGAGCAGCTGGACGAAGCCCAGAAGCAGATCGACGACAACTGGGCCGAGCTGGAAGCCAACAAAACGACATTGCAAGATAGCCGTACCGAATTGGAGAACAACAGGACAACCATTACCGATGGCGAACGGCAGCTCGCCGATGGACGTGCGCAGATTGCATCGGCCCGTCAACAGATCGCGCAAGGTCGCCAGCAGATAGCCGAAGCGCGCACCCAGCTCGAATCGGGCAAAGCGCAGCTCACCTCGGCTCGCAAACAGCTCGATGCGGCGCAAACGGAACTGACTGCCAATCGCACGAAAATCGAACAGGGCATTACCCAAATCGACCAAGGCGTGGCACAAATTGATCAGATGCTGTCCATGATTCAACAGGCCGACAATCTACTGGCGCAACTTGACCCGAACATCGACCTCAACTCACCCACATGGCAGGCCATCAAGCAACTGCTCGCGCGCCTTGGCATTACCGTGCCTGAAGTGCCGTCAATCAGCGATCTGCGGCAACAGCTGACCGCCAAGCAAACGGAACTGCAAACGCAGCGAGACAGTCTGGCCCAGCAGAAAGCCGATTTGCAGCGCACATTAAACGAAACCATTGCCCCCGCACAATCCACCTTGGACCAGCAGAACGCGCAACTGACCGCCAAGGAACAGGAAGCGGCTGCAGGAGAGGCACAGCTCAATACCAAATCCGCGGAACTCGAAGCGAATGCCGCAACCCTCGAAACCCAGTCGGCGCAACTTGAAGCGCAGGCCGCCCAACTGGCCAGCGGCAAGCGGCAGCTTGAAGAAGGCGAGCGGCAGCTGAAAGAAGGCGAACAACAGCTCGCGGACGGCAAGGCGAAACTGGATGATGCGCAGTCTGCACTCGATGCGATGCGAAGCGAAGCGGAAAGCGAATTCGCCAAGCAGCAACGGCGCATCGACGATGTGGCCAACGCACGTTGGTATGTGCAGACGCGCGCTTCGATCGACGGATTCAGCTCGCTCAAATCAGATGTCAGTTCCATCGAATCCATCGGCCGCGCATTCCCGATTGTGTTCCTGCTGGTCGCCGTGCTCATGAGCCTGACCACCATGACCCGCATGGTCGAGGAAGATCGCGGACTTATCGGCACCTACCTTGGACTCGGCTATGGCGGACTCGCCGTGTCCAGCCGGTATCTGCTGTTCGCGTTGCTCGCCTGCTTGGTCGGCGGCGGCATCGGTCTGCTGGTCGGATTCCTCGGCATCCCGGCATTCCTGATGGTGGTGATTGAGGGACTGTATATATTGCCCGGTGTGCGACTTGAATACGACTGGCTGTACGGCTCGGCCGGCATCGTGCTGTTCGTGGTCGGTGTGGGCGTGGTCACCGCGCTCGCCTGCCGCGAGGAGATACGGCACACGCCCGCCGCGCTGATGCGCCCGAAGGCGCCGAAGGCGGGCGCTCGCATATTGTTGGAGCGGATTCGCCCGGTATGGAGCCGGCTGAACTTCCTCGGCAAAGTCACCGCGCGCAATATCTTCCGATTCAAGTCGCGTTTGATTATGACCGTGGGCGGCGTGGCTGGTTGCACAGCGCTGATTATCTGCGGATTTGCGATTAACGACACCGTCGACACGACTGGCGTCAAGCAATATGAGCAGATCTACCAGTATGACTTGATGGTGGTGGCCAATGACGATGACGCCGCCGCGATGCGCAAGCAGGTGGCACAAGATGGCCGGGCCACCGAAACGCTGAATCTGCGCGTGGATAGCGGCGAGATGAGCAATGCGGCGCAGGAAAGCGAAACCGTGCAGCTGATGACGGTGCCCAACAATTCGTTGAACAAACTGAACGACATGGTCACGCTGGAAGAGGCCGGTGACGATGGGTGGTTCGAGCTGCCCAATATCTTCGGCAAAGCGGGTGGCGGCACTGTAGCGCTGGACGATAGTGGTGTGATTGTGGCGAAGTCCGCAGCCAATTCGTTGGATATTCATGCGGGCGACACCGTCACGTTGAGCAATGGCGGCAGCGGGCGGGCCAAGGTGAAGGTTGCGGCGGTGACGCGCAACCTCATCGGCTCTGATGTGTACATCAGTGAGCGACTGTACGACCAGAAGTTTGCGGCCGACGGTGTGACGTCTTCGGCTTCGGGAGATGGCACTGCCTCGACCTTGACGTGGAACGCGATGCTCGCCAAGCTGAAAGGTTCCGAGACCGAACAGGCCGAATATGCGGATCGGTTGGGCGAGGAATCGTCGGTGCTCAAGGCCGTGAGCTGTGCGCATCTGGCCGCCACGTTTAAGTTCGATTTGATGGGTGCCGTGGTGGCGCTGATTGTGGGGCTCGCCGGCGGCCTGGCGCTGGTGGTGCTGTTTACGTTGGCCAATACGAACGTGTCCGAACGCATCCGCGAGATGGCCACACTGAAGGTGCTGGGCTTCTATGACCGCGAGGTGCACAACTACGTGAACCGCGAGATGATGATATTGACCGGTATGGGTGTGGTGGTTGGTCTGCCGCTTGGCAGGTGGATAGGCGGATTACTGACTGCTGCGTTGAATATGCCATCGCTGTATTTCGAAGTGGAAGTGCACTGGTACAGCTATGCGATTGCCGTGGTGGCGACGCTGGCGTTCGCGCTGCTGGTGCAGCTGTTCACCAACCCAGTGCTCGATCGCGTAGACCCGGTCAGCTCGCTCAAGTCCGTGGAATAGAGGTAGAAGTTCAATTTGGTGTTGATGAATTGAACTTTTTGGCGGAATATTTACAGTATCATCGCATGTATTCTTGAGCTGAGCGGTTTTCGTGACATATTTCGGTGATACAGTTTGAACTTGTTTTGAACGAGTATCGCGTCTGGTGCGTAACAATCGGGCGGCAGAGAAGAGAAATGAAATCAGTATGGCCGATACGAATGTGAATGGTGGTACACAGCAGGCTACGGGCAAACTCAAGTCTGTCGAAAGCCTGGACCAGACCAACGAGATGGAGCGTGGCCTGAGCAATCGCCACGTACAGTTCATCGCCATTGGCGGCACCATCGGCACCGGCCTGTTCCTGGGCTCGGGCAAGTCAATCTCGCTAACCGGCCCCTCGATCATCTTCGTGTACATTCTGGTCGGTGTCATCATGTTCTTCCTGATGCGCGCCATCGGCGAAATGATGTACCGTGACCCCAGCCAGCACACCTTCATCAATTTCATCACCCGTTACCTTGGCAACGGGTGGGGGCATTTCGCCGGCTGGACGTATTGGGCCGCGCTCGTGCTGCTGGGCATGACCGAGATCACGGCCGTCTCCACGTACTTCATCACCTTCTTCGACACGTTCGGCATCGACCTGACCCATTGGAAATGGCTGATCGAGCTGTGTTTCCTGGTGTCGCTGGTCTCCATCAACCTGATTGCCGTCAAGGTGTTCGGCGAGGTGGAATTCTGGTTCTCGATGATCAAGATCACGCTGATTTGCGCGATGATCGCCACCGCCGTGGTCATGATCGTGATCGGCTACCATTACCCAGCCGTGCAGATTCACGGCGTGGACCACGTGAGCCCGGCCGGCCACGCCGGATTCGACAACCTGTTCGCCAACTTCTCGTTCGCGCCGAACGGTTGGATGGCCTTCCTCATGAGCTTCCAGATGGTGTTCTTCGCCTACGAGATGATTGAATTCGTGGGCGTCACCGTCTCCGAGACCAAGAATCCGCGCAAGGTGCTGCCCAAGGCCATCAACGAGATTATCGTGCGCGTGCTCATCTTCTATGTGGGCGCACTGGTGGCCATCATGTGCATCGTGCCGTGGACCTCGTTCAAGCCGAACGAGGACGGCTCCTTTGCCTCCCCGTTCATTATGGTGTTCCAGTACGCCGGGCTGAATTGGGCGTCCGCGCTGGTGTTCTTCGTGGTGATCACCGCCGCATCTTCCGCGCTGAACTCGCTGCTGTACTCGGCTGGCCGCCACCTGTACCAGCTGTCCGAGGTGTCGCCGAACCCGATGCTGAACAAGCTCGGCAAGGTGTCCGATCGCAAGGTGCCGGCCCGCGCCATCCTGGTGTCCGCGGCGCTGATACTGCTGTCGCCGATCGTCAACGCCATCCCCGGTGTGTCCGGAGCGTTCGTGCTGTTCTCGTCCGCCAGCTCCGCGGTGTTCCTGTTCATCTACATCCTGACGCTGCTGGCGCATCGCAGGTACCGCCGTTCCGCTGATTTCATTCCGGACGGGTTCGTCATGCCCGCGTGGAAGGTGCTCAATACGGTGGCAATCGTGTTCTTCGTGTTCATCTACCTGACGTTGTTCCTTGCGGACGATACGCGCAATTCCGCGATTGCCGGCCTGGTGTGGCTTGTGGGCTTCGGTGGATTCTCTATGCTGCGCGAACGCTACCGTAGCCGCGATTTGAAGGCCGCACTGGAACACAAGGAGTGATTGGACGGGCTGATTGGCTGGCGGCTATTGGTTGGGTGGCTGTTGGCTGTTGGCGGCTGACTGGCTAGCGGCCGATAGCCAATGACTGGGCTGATCGTCAGCCAATCGGCTGCCTATAGGTCTCATTGATACATTCGGTCATCCGATTAGTGCATTTGTGCGGACAATTAGTGCATTCGATCATCGGATTAGTACATCAGTGTGCAATTATTAGTACAATTAGCCGCCTAATTAGTACATTAGGACATAAAACAATGTCCTAATGTACTAATTAGATGCTAAAATACGATAAGTGCCATGTCCTAATGTATGAATTATCGCTATGAAGGGCGGAATGCGATGACGCAGGATGAACTTATGCAGGTGCTGCAGGCCGGTGAATCATCTATGGTCGAGTTCAAGCGCTGCAGCGAATTGCCTCATACGGATACTTTTGAGACTGTATGCTCATTCGCCAATCGTTCTGGTGGCAGCATTTATCTTGGCGTTGACGATGACGGTCAAGTGCTCGGCGTCGATTCTAAGCGCGTTAGTGAGATAGAGCGCAACGTTGTCAACGTAGTGTCTAATCGTAAGATGTTCGAACCGGCTCCAATGGTGGAAACGGAACATATCGAGTACGACGAACGGATTATTGTTCGTATTTGGGTAGCTCCGAGTTCTTCGGTTGTGCGGTTCAAGGGCGCAGTGTTTGATCGCATTGCTGATGTGGATACACACATCGAAAGCGATATCCAGATTAGTCAAATGTATATTCGCAAGCAGAACTACTATTCCGAACGGCGAATTTTCCGTTACGTGACTCCGTTTGATTTGCGTCCTGAGCTGATTGCGCGAATGCGGCAGCTGGCGGTCGCTCAGCGAGCTGGGCACCCTTGGGGAACTATGTCTGACGAAGAACTGTTCCGCAGCGCCAAGCTATACGATCGTGATTACACGACCGGCGAAGAGGGCTTTAATCTTGCTGCAGTGCTGCTCTTGGGCAAGGATGAAGTCATTTCCTCGGTTTGCCCAGCGTATATTACTGATGCCGTGGTTCGGCGAGACAATATTGACCGATACGATGACCGACTTATGGTGCGGACCAACTTGTTCGATTCGTACGAGCAACTCCGTGAATTTACTGAGCGGAATCTGCCTGACCGCTTTGTGTTAAAGGGCGATAAGCGAGTGAGCCCGCGTACGATGATCGCCCGTGAATTGGTGGCAAACAGCCTCATGCATCGGGAGTATTCCAGTCCGGTGGTGGCGCGTGTCACCATTGATAATGAATCCATCCGGACGGTTAATGCTTCGCGCTCATTCTTTGAAGGTCGAATGAAGCTGGGCGAGTTCACGCCAATGCCAAAGAATCCGATTATCGCTAATGTGTTTGTGCAGACCGGCATAGCCGAGCAGCTGGGTAGCGGACTGCGGAATCTGATAAGAGCGTCCCGGCAATATACTGAGCGAGAGCCTGAGTTCCGCGATGGTGACATATTCGAGGCGACGATTCCTATTGTTCCTGCGCTGAAGACCGTGGATGGTTCTGGTTTTGCTAGCGTGAGATCTGTAGTTGAGAAAGATGCCGAAGAGGGTGCGAGGCTCATTGGCGGGGAACGTGTGGATGGTAAGAAAGCAGATGCAACCGCATCGGGTGAAATTGATTCGCGGGCAGCGATGCTGTCGGCGATGAATCGACGCTTGACAGAGGTTGACTATGTGACTGTACCTGAACTCGCCAAGATAACAGAGCTCGATAACAGAACAGTCCGCAAATTCCTAAACGGTTTAGTTGCGCAAGGAAAGCTGATTGCTGAAGGCAACACGCGTGGTCGGCGTTATCGGAAGGGATAGCGGGCGCGATATCTCGATGCAGTGGGATTCACTTAAGGGCTACGGCAAATATGATTCGTAGCGATTGGGCCAGCGCAATTCGAATGGCTCATGACTTTGTGCGTCGTTTGTGGTCTCTGAAGTTGTTTGCTGGGTGACGGTTTTGTGATAAAATCGCTCATATCAAAATGTTTGCGTAAACATTTTGGCTGCGCCGAAAGAAGGAGTCGACGTAGGTCATGTATCAGGCAAAGAGGCCGGCTCAGTGAAGCAAAGGCCGATTTTTCCGGTATAAGGCGGACAGCAGGAACACTAAGGAGACCAATGAGGGTACTGAGCAAATCGCTTGCTGCAATGGTTGCGGCGGCAACACTAGTGGGAGGAGGGGCGTTTGCGGTTGCCGGCACTGCGTATGCGGCTGATAACGATGCCATTACCGTGACCCCGAACCCGTGGTATGCCAACAGTTTCGATGGCTGGGGCACCTCGCTGGCTTGGTTCGCCAACGCCACCGGCAGCCTCGGCGAGGAATCGGCCATCACCACCAATCTCGGCGATGACGCTTCCAAGGCTAAGGCTGTGGAATACGGCAAGCAGCTGCGCGAACAGTTCTACCAGTCCATCTTCGGTGATGAAGGACTGGACCTGAACATGGCCCGCTACAACGTGGGCGGCGGCAATGCCTCCGATGTTGCCTACGGCTACCCATTCATGCGCCAAGGCGCTGCCGTGCCTGGCACGTGGAAAGATGACGCCACCGGCTCCGGCGCGTATGGCAATGGCGTAACCACCAAGCAGGCCGACAAAGACAAGCTGGCTGCGGCATTCGACCCGACTGACGACAACCAGTATGACTTCTCCAAGTCCGCCGCCCAAGACTGGTGGATTGAGCGCGGTGCCACCGGCGATAACCCCGACATCACCGATGTAGAGGCCTTCGCCAACTCCGCTCCGTGGTTCCTGACCAACAGCGGTTACGCCACTGGTGGATACAACTCTGGTAGCAATAATCTTGCAAACCCTGAGAAATTCGCTCAGTACATGACCAAGAACGTCGAGCACCTCGAAAGCCTTGGCGCAAACGTTGACACGGTCGAGCCGTTCAACGAGTCCGAGACCAGTTACTGGGGCACTCCGGGCGACATGGCTTCGAAGTACACCGATGAGAGCGATGACAACACCAAGCTCATTAACAACTACTGGGATAAGTACTACTCCGACAAAGATAAGTCCGTCACCCCATACTCCAACGCGCTGAAGAAGCCGCAGGAGGGTATGCATGTCAATAACGCCCAGCAGCAGCAGACGATTACCGCACTCGCTGAGGCGCTCAAGGACAATGATGACACCATCATCGCAGCCACCGATGCCACGAACTCCGCCGACTTCGTCAAGTCGTACAACCAGTACCCGCAGGCGATCAAGGACCTTATCGGCCAGTACAACGTTCACGCCTACTCCGACAGCAACCAGATGCAATCGCGCGATATCGCTCAGGCAGACGGCAAGAAGCTGTCGATGAGCGAGGTGGACGGCTCCTGGCAGTCCGGCTCCTACAACCCGTACGGTTTCGACAACGCGCTGGGCATGATGAGCAAGATCAGCTCCAACGTCACCCGCCTGCAGTCCAAGGACTTCACCTTCTGGCAGGTGGTCGAGGACCTCTACAACATGCAGATGGGCTCGAACGTGAACCCGGCCGGTGAAAACACCAACTGGGGCACCGTGCTCATCGACTTCGACTGCACCGTGGCCGGTAAGGACGGCAAGCTCTACTCCGAGCGTCGCGTGAACAACAACGGCGGTACCGCCGATGGACTTGAACCGTGCACGGTTATTGCCAACGCCAAGTACAACGGCGTCAAGGCCATCACCCACTTCATCCACGCGGGCGACAAGGTCATCGCCAACAACGATGAAGACAACAACATGACTGCCACCTCCGCCGATGGCAAGACGCAGACCGTCATCCACCGCAACTCCGGCACCTCTGACCAGACCTTCGTCATCGACCTGTCGAAGTACGGCGAGATTGCCGACAACGCTTACGGTGAGCTCTATCTGACCACCGAAACCTCTGCCGAAGACAAGAACGCGGGTGTCGATTCCGCCACTCCGGAAGTCTTCGCCAAGACCAGCAACGTCAAGCAAGCTGAAGGCTCTGTGATGATTGACAAGGCTGCCAAGACCGCTACGGTCACTGTGCCCGCCCGTTCTATCGCCTCCATCCAGCTCACTGGCGTGACCGGCTACGCTAAGGATGCTGCCGTCGAGACCGGCGACACTTACCAGCTCGTTGGTAAGCAGTCCGGCAAGGCCGTGGCTGATACCACTTCTGGTGATTCCGCGCTGTCCCTGGCCAACGTCGCTTCCGATGCCGAGAACGCCAAGAAGCAGACTTGGACCTTTACCCAGATCGAGCAGCCCGCCGACTCCGAGCGCCCTGATCTCAAGGCTTATGTGATTACTAACGCCGAAGGCAAGGTGCTGGTGTCCAAGGATGGCACGAACGCGCTTTCCAACGAAACGGTTGAGGCCGCTAAGTCCGACCCGGCTGCCAAGTGGATTCTCAACACTTCCGATGGTTCGACCTACCAGCTGCTCAATGCCGCGACTAAGACGAACCTCGATGTGGATAACTCTGGTACCACAGTCGGCACGAAGGTTGGCTTGTGGCAGTCACCGAGCGGCACTTCGCCGTCCGCCAACCAGACATGGACTCTACGCAATGTAACGCCGACCAGCCAGAAGACCGTGAACGTGCAGACCGCCGTTAACGAGAAGGCCGCGCTGCCGACCGAAGTCACGCTCTACTACACCTGGGGCGAAGGCAAGGCCACGGTTGCCAACTGGGATACTTCCAAGGTCGATGTGGCCAAGGAAGGCACCTACGAAGCCACCGCTACCGCCACCGATGTGTACGGCAACGAGTTCAATGTCGCCGCTACGGTCTACGTTGGCGCGCTCACCGTTTCCGATCCGGTATCGGCTAAAATGCTGGCCGGGCCCCCTGCGAGCGGGGGTCTGCTGGT